>Ga0302251_1000858_pt1 | contig 22712 bp, 21 predicted proteins | sample AAG_RA_Gln_MG_FD_193534 | JGI IMG/M metagenome (GOLD analysis project Ga0302251, IMG submission 193534) | Enriched activated sludge microbial communities from anaerobic digester in WTTP, New Holstein, Wisconsin, United States - AAG_RA_Gln | ecosystem: Engineered > Bioreactor > Anaerobic >...
CGCCGTCGAATACACCGACCGACACGCCCACCAACACCCCGACGCCGTCGAACACGCCTACTGACACGCCGACGAACACCCCGACGCCGTCGAACACGCCTACTGACACGCCGACGAACACCCCGACGCCGTCGAATACACCGACCGACACGCCCACCAACACCCCGACGCCGTCGAATACGCCCACCGATACGCCGACCGAGACCGCGGTCCCACCGACCGAGACCGCGATCCCGCCGACCGAGACGCCCGAGCCGCAGCAGTGGGCCCTCTACCTGCCCGAGGTATTCAAGATCGGACAGCTGCGCCTCCTGGGGCAGGAGGTGTCCTACCGGCTGCTACGGGCGAGCGGGAGGTAGCCGGCTGGCAGGCCTTGTACCAACATTTCCAGCGCTGGGGCTGGGAATGTTCCTTGTAAGGGTACGACCGAGAGCGCAGAGAACAGAGGCGGTTGGCGTCTCTTCTCTGCGCTCTCCGCGTGTCCCTGCGGTTTGCCTGCCGGCGGAGCCGCTCCATGTGTGCATGCGCGCTTGCATCCCCGCGCACTCTCTGCTATAGTATAGCCGTCAGTACTGTCGGCCGGCCCCGCGGGTGGGCGGCGCGATCGCCAGGTTTGCTCTGGAGGCGGCTTTGGAAGCCATCAACCTCTTTTTCACCCAGAACCGGCCGCTGGTCTATTTCGTCGGCGGGCTCTCCTTCTTCTCGATGGGCCTGGCCTCGGCGCTGCAGCGCCGGCGCTACAGCCGCCTGCGCCTGGCCCAATGGCTGGATCTGTTGGCCTGGTTTGGCATCCTCTATGGGCTCAACGAGTGGGGCAACCTGTTCATTCCGCTCCAGGAGACGCTGCCCGTGCCGGAAACGGCTTCCTGGATGGCCGTGCTGCAGCTGGCGGTGCGCGGGCTGGCCCTGGGGCTCCTCTTCCAGTTCGGCGTCGAGTTGCTCTACCCGCGCACGCATCTCTGGCGGTCGATGCGCCTGCTGCCCGGGGGCATGATGGTCCTCTGGATGTTGGCGCTGCTGCACCTGGGCGTCGGGATCGGCGCGCCGGGCGAGGTCGTCCTCAGCACGGGGGACACGCTGGCGCGCTATCTCCTGGGCCTGCCGGCGGCGGCCTTTTCGTGCCTGGGGCTCTTGGACCAGCGCCGCGAGGTCCGCGAGGCCGGCTTTCCCCACATCGCCCGCAGCCTCCTGGGCGCGGCCATCGCCCTGGGCTTTTTTGGCGTGGTCGGGGCGCTCCTGGCGGTGGCCGGCCCCTTTTACCCCGGCGAATGGCTGGCCTACCCGATCATCCTCTACACCATCGGGGTCTTTGTCCCGATCCTGCGCGCCCTCGACGGCCTGGCGATGGCCCTCTTCACGAGCCGCGCGCTCAACGTCTTTGAGGCCGAGTCCGAGCGGACAATCACCGAGATCGAGCAGCGCAACCTGTTGCTGGCCGACCGCGAGCGCATCAGCCGGGAGCTGCACGATGGGATCATCCAGTCGCTCTACGCGGCCGGCCTGCGCCTCGAGGATGCCTCCCAGACGGCGGCCGGCGCGCCGGAAGAGTCGCGGGGCAAGATCCGTGGGGTGATGGACAGCCTGAACCAGGTGATCCGCGAGATCCGGGCCTATATCTTTGACCTGCAAGAGATGGGCGCCGAGGGCAGCCTGATCCAGCGGCTGACCGACCTGGTGCGCGAGACGCGGCTGAACACCCTGCTCGAGACCGACCTGCACGTCCACGGGACGCGCTGCGCCTATCCTCCGCAGCGCGTCCCCCAGCTCTGCCAGATCGTCCAGCAGGCGGTGAGCAACGCCGTGCGCCACGCGGGGGCGCGCCGCGTTCAGGTGGACCTCTATTTCGAGCCGGACGCCCTGCGCCTCGAGATTCGCGACGACGGCCGGGGGTTCGACCTGGAGCAGGTGCAGCGGACCGGGCGGGGGTTGGGGCTGCGGACGATGGGCGACCGCGCCGCGCTGCTGGGGGGAACGCTCTTTGTGGATACGCGGCCCGGGGCCGGCACACGGGTGACCGTGCAGGTGCCGTGCCCGTGCCATCTCCACGGGGCCGGACAGGAGGTTGTAAGCGATGAGCCAGACCAGGCTGCGCATCCTGCTGGTGGATGATCACGAGGTCGTGCGGATGGGGCTGCGGGCCCTCCTGGAGCGGCATCCGCACCTGCACGTGGTGGGCGAGGCGGGGGATGCCGAGACGGCGCTGTCCGAGGCGGAGCGCTTGCAGCCGGACGTGGTGGTGATGGACGTGCGCCTGCCGGGGCGCTCTGGCGTAGAGGCCTGCCGGGACATCTGCACCCGCCTGCCCCAGACGCGGGTCATTATGCTCACCTCGTTCGAAGAAGATCAGACGATCTTTCAGGCCATCGCCGCCGGGGCCTGTGGCTATGTGCTCAAACAGATCGGGAGCGAGGCCCTCGTGCGGGCGATCGAGACCGTGGGCCGGGGCGAGGCCCTGCTGGACCCGGCGGTGACGGAGCGCGTCCTGCAGCGGGTGCGCGATACGGCCCACGGGCGGCAGCGCGAGGCCTTTGCCGGGCTGACGGACCAGGAGCTGCGCGTCCTGGCCCAGGTGGCCCAGGGGAGGAGCAACAAGGAGGCCGCCCACGTCCTGAACCTGCGCGAGAAGACGGTCCGCAACTATGTCAGCGACATCCTGTCCAAGTTGGGTCTGGCCTCGCGCGTCCAGGCGGCGACCTTTGCGCTGCAGAACCACATCGAGGAATTGGTGCCGCCCGAAGGGTAGCGGGCCTTTGCCCCCTGCCTCCTGCCCCCTGCCCCTTGCCTCTTGCCCCTTCCGGGTCAGATGTCCCCTCTCTGCCAGGACACTTGTCCCACGACAAGGTCCGCCGCGCCCGCTATAATGGGGGGAGCGGTGTAAAGGCCCTTTCGTACTGCCAGAGATTGCACGCAGTTTCACAAATACCTGGAGGGTTGCAAGGATGAAACGCTGGTTCATCGTCCTGGTGATGGTGCTGGCCGGTGCGCTGGCCGGCGCGGCCGTGAGTCAGGTTGCCTGGGGCGCGCCCCCGGCGCAGCCGCCCGTACCGCACGAGCTGGCCGGCCGCGAGGCCTGCCTGGTCTGTCACGGGTCCGGCTCGCTCAAGGTGCCCGACGACCACGAGGGCCGGGCGGAGTCGACTTGCCTGGTCTGTCACCCGGCGTCGGGCGGATCGGGGGCGCCCGCGGCAACCGCCCCGCAGGCGCCCGCGGCAACTGCCGTGGGTGCGGCCCCGACGGCGGCCGCGGCGGTCCCCACGGTGGTTGTCCCCACGCGGGTCCCGACCGTGGCGCCGCTGCCCACGGTGGCCGAGATTGCCCCGGATGAGTACAAGGGCCCCGAGTTCTGTGCCCAGTGCCACCAGCCGCACATCCAGGAGTGGCAGAACTCGACCCATGCGAACGCCTTCAACGACCCGGTCTTTCAGCAGTCGTGGGTCGAGAACCGCAGCCCCGGCTACTGCCTGGCCTGCCACGCCACAGGGTACGACCCCAACACGGGCCGGCCGGTGGCCGAGGGGGTGACGTGCGAGTCGTGCCACGGCACCTACCGCGAAGGGCACCCGGCGACGGACATGATGCCGATCGACGCGGCGGCGGCGCGGTGCGGCAGCTGCCATGAGACGACTTTCCAGGAGTGGCAGCTGAGCGGCCATGCCCAGCGCAACGTCAAGTGCGCTTCCTGCCACGCCGTGCACTCGCAGGGCCTGCTCTTTCCCACCGCCGAGGCGCTGTGCGCGACATGCCACGGCGACCGCAACGAGGACTTTGCCCACTCGGCGCACTCGCAGCAGGATATCACCTGCGCCGACTGCCACATGTATCGTCCTCCCGATGTCGACAAGACCATGGGCAAGGCGCCCACCGGCCACTTTTTCAGCGTCGAATCGCAGGCCTGCACGCAGTGCCACACCCGCGACAGCATCCACAGCCGCCGCCAGACCTTTGATCCCAACACGGGCGTGGACCTCGCGGCCGCGCAGCGGATGAGCACGCTGGAGCAGCAGGTGGATGTGCTCAACGCCAGCGTCACCCGGAACCTGATCCTGGGACTGTCCGGCGGCGCGGTGGGTGGTTTGGCGTTGGGCGTGGTGGGAAGCGTGCTGCTTGCCCGCCGAGGCAGAGGAGGCAAGCGTGGAACGCAAGCTGACGCGTAGGGATTTCATCGGGCTGGCGGCGCTGGCCGGGGCGGCCCCGCTCGCGGCCGGCCTGGCGTCCAAGCTATTGCCGCCGCGCCGGCCGGCCGCGGGCGGCCTCCCGGCCCCGGCGGCCTCCGCGGGCGGCACATCGCCGTACCGCTGGGCCATGGTGATCGACCAGGGGGCCTGCATCGGCTGCAACTATTGCACCTACGGCTGTATCGCCGCCAACGACGTGCGCCCCGACGTCCCCTGGAACGTGGTCAACGTCCAGGCCGAGCTGGAGGGGGGCAAGGTCTATGTGCCCCGCCCCTGCATGCACTGCGAGAACCCGCCGTGCGTCGCCGTCTGCCCGGTCAAGGCGACCTACCGCCGGCCCGACGGCCTGGTGGTGATGGATTACGACCGCTGCATCGGCTGCCGCTACTGCATGGTGGCTTGCCCGTACGAGGCCCGGCATTTCAACTGGGAGCCGTGGACCGGTGAGAACCCCTACGTCCCGGCCTTTGGCGTGCCCGACGCCGGCAGCACGCGCCGCGCGCGCGGGGTCGTGGAAAAGTGCACCTTTTGCATCCAGCGCATCGACCGGGCGTTGGCCGAAGGGCTGACCCCCGGTGTACACCGCGAGGCCACCCCGGCCTGTGTCGTCGAGTGCCCTGTCGAAGCGCGCTTCTTTGGGGACCTGAACGACCCCACCAGCAAGGTCTCCCAGCTGCTGGCGACGCGCCCCCACATCCGCCTGCGCGAGGACCTGGGTACCGCGCCGCGTGTCTACTACCTGCCCACGCTGTTGGGCGTGCCCGAAACCACGCCCCCGCCGATCCCGTAGGAGGAACCGATGCGTGCGCTACGCGACTATCTGCGCCAGCACCCCTTGCTCCTGCCCTGGACGGCAGTGCTGCTCCTGATCTGCGGGATTGGTGCGGCGAGTGGCATCCTCGTCTGGGTGCGGGGGTTGGTCATCACCGGGCTGAACGACCTGGTCCCCTGGGGCCTGTGGATCACGGTGGACCTGTCGGCCATCGGCATTGGCGCGGGCGCCTTTATGCTGTCGGCCGCGATCTATTTGTTGGGGCTGAAGGAATACCGGCCGTTGGCCCGCGCGGCGGTCCTGGTGGGGGTGCTGGGCTACACGGCGGCGGCCTTTGCGCTGCTGCTGGACCTGGGCCGGCCGGACCGTTTCTGGCACCCGCTCGTCTTTTGGAACACGCACTCGGTGCTGTGGGAGATCACGATGTGCGTGATCCTCTACACCGGCGTGCTGGTCGTCGAGTTCCTTCCCGTCGTCGGCCACGCCGCCTGGTTGGAGAAGCGCGCGCCGCGCCTGGCGCGCTTTCTACAGTGGTTCCACCACCTGACCCCCGTGCTGGCGGTGGTGGGGCTGCTGCTGTCGCTGCTGCACCACTCTTCCCTGGGCGCGACCTATGGCGTGCTGCCCTTCCGCCCGCTGTGGGGCAACCCGGGGACGGCAGTGCTCTTCCTGGCCAACGCCGTGTTCACCGGGCCGGCGCTGACGATCCTGGCGACGTTGGCCGCGCAGCGGGTGCTGCGCCGCGAGTTCGTCCCCGCGCCGACGCTGGCCAGGCTGGCGCGTTTCGTCGGCATCGTCGCGGCTGTCTACCTGTACATGCGCCTGTGGGACCTCTTTGCGATGTCCTACACCCACATCCCCTTTCGCGCCGAGGGCCTGGCCTACCTGACCGGCGGTCCGCTGGCTGCTAACCTCTGGGTGGGGGAACTGCTCCTCGGCGCGTTGATCCCGGCGCTGCTCCTGCTCGTTCCGCAGCTCCGGCGCAGGCCCTGGGCCATGCCCGTGGCCTGCGCGCTGGCCGTGGTCGGGCTGGTGGTGACGCGTTGGGACGTCAACCTCTCGACCCAGCTCCTCCGCGTCGGCTGGATGCCGGGCCAACCGTTCGGCGGCTTTGCCAGCTACACGCCCACCTGGGTGGAATGGGTCACCTCGGCCGCCATCGCGGCCTACTGGCTGCTGGGATTCACCCTGTCCATACACCTGTTCCCGGTCTTTGGGTCCGTGGAAGAAGCGCATCACAAGGGGGTGTGACGATGCGGCGAATCTTTGGTTGGCTCAGCCGGCGCCACTGGTTGATCTCGCTCCCGCTGGTCCTCGTCGTCGGCGTGATCGCCTATCTGGCCATCTTTTCCCTGCTCGATTGGGCAAACTCGACCGGGTTCTGCGGGACGACCTGCCACGTGATGAAGCCCGAGTACACGGCCTACCAGGGCTCCTCCCATGCCCGCGTGCGCTGTGCCTCGTGCCACGTGGGGCACGGCCTCTGGGCCGAGGTGGAGGCCAAGTGGCAGGGGATCCGGGAGCTGTACCTCTTTGTCACCAACACCTGGGAACGCCCCATCCCTTCGCCGGTCGAGAACCTGCGGCCGGCCCGCGACACCTGCGAGCAGTGCCACTGGCCGGAGCACTTTTACAGCGACCGGGCGGTCGAGATTGCCCATTACGCCGCGGACGAGGCCAACACGCGCTCCAACACCTATATGCTGGTCAAGGTCGGCGGCGGCACCAGCCGGCAGGGACAGGGGCTGGGCATCCACTGGCACATCGAGAACCCGGTCGAATACATTGCCACCGACCCGCTGCGGCAGAACATCCCCTGGGTGCGGGCGCAGCTCGACGGGCAGACGGTGACCTACGTGGACGTGACGCAGCCGCTCGGCGAGGCCGAACTGGCGCAATACGAGACCCGCGTGATGGACTGTATCGACTGCCACAACCGGGCCACGCACGTCTTTCGGTCGGCCGTGGAGGGGGTCGAGGAGGCAATGACCGCTGGGCTGCTCCCGGCCGATCTGCCCTACCTGCGGCAGCACGCCGTCGGGGTGATGGAGGCGGAATACGCCACGGAAGAAGAGGCCATGGCGGCCATCGCCAGCCTGAACGGCTTTTACAAACAGCACTATCCCGAGGTGTACCAGCAGCGCGCCGTCGAGATCGAGTCCGCCGTGGCGGTCGTCCAGTCGCTCTACCGCTCCTCGCACTTTCCCGAGTACAAGGTGACGAGCGCCACCTACCCGGACAACATCGGCCACAGCGACTTTCCGGGCTGTTTCCGCTGCCACGACGGCAAGCACATCGCCGCGGACAGCAGCTCGATCCGGCTGCACTGCAACATCTGTCACACCATCCCCCAGACGGTGTCGGGAGGGCAGCCGGCGCCGGCCGTGCCCCTGACCTCCACCACCCCGCAGCCGGACACCCACCTGGCCAGCAACTGGATGGCCGAGCATCGCGTCGCGGTGGACCGGAGCTGCGCGGCCTGCCACCAGATGGAGACCTTTTGCGCCAACTCCAACTGCCACGGCCGGCCGTGGCCGTATGTCGATCTCGAGGCGGCGAAGCCACCGTACCCGCTGCCATAGAAGGTTGCGCCCAACGATCCGCGGGCGCCGTTTGTTGACGTCAGTGATGGCCCCCTACGGATATGCGGGCGTGACGCCGCTACCGGGCAACATCAAGATCATCAGAAACAGCAGCGTTGGCGATACGTATGCCAGAGAGGAGGTGATTGCCGGAGCAGTCCTTGACCCATTGGCCCTATACCCAGCGATCGTGCCTGGGGTTCTGTGAGGATAGCAGATGAAGAAGACGATTTGGTTGATCGTGGCTCTGGCGGCCCTCGCCCTGGCGCTCACCGCCTGTGGGGCGGAGACCCAGCAGCCCGTGCCGACCCCCGTGCCCTGCCCGACCGACACCCCCTGTACAGAGTGCCCGGAGGCGCCGGAATGTCCTGAGGCCCAAAAAGCCCCGTTCCAGGATCAGTGGGCGACTTCCGGACACGCCGACACCACGGCGATGGCCTTTAACGATTGGAACGATTCCGAGGACAAGCTCGTCCCGGCCCGCTGCGCCAAGTGCCACAGCACGCCAGGGTACCTGGACTTTCTCGGCGTGGACGGCACCGCGGCCGGCGTGGTGGACAACGGCGCGCCGATCGGCACGGTCATCACCTGCGATGCCTGTCACAACGCGGCTACCCAGGAGATGACCAGCGTGGTCTTTCCGTCGGGCGCCGAGATCACCGGCCTGGGCCCCGAGGCGCGCTGCATGCAGTGCCACCAGGGCCGCTCTTCCGGCCCGAGCGTGGACAGGCTGCTGGAAAAGCTGACCGAGCCGGACGTGGTCAGCCCCACCCTGGGTTTCCAGAACATCCACTACTATGCCGCCGCCGCGACCCTCTACGGCAAGTTTGCCCAGGGCGGCTACCAGTATGCGGATCAGATGTATGACGGCCGGCTCGACCACGTCGAGGGCTACAACACCTGTGTGGGCTGCCACAACTCGCACACCCTCGAGGTCAAGGTGGACGAGTGCGCCCAATGCCACGAGGGCGTGACCGCCGAGACGCTCCCCAACATCCGCATGGTCTCGTCGGCGATGGACTATGACGGCGACGGCGACGTCGCCGAGGGCATTGCCGCCGAGATCGCGGGGCTGCAGGCGCTGCTCCTGCAAAACATCCAGGCCTATGCCAACGAGGTGAGCGGGGCGCCCCTGAGCTACGACGCGGCGACCTACCCCTACTTTATGGGTGCCGACGGCAAGGCCTATCCGGGCTGGACGCCGCGCCTGCTGAAGGCGGCCTACAACTACCAGGTCTCGATCAAGGATCCGGGCGCTTACGCCCACGGCGGCAAGTACATCATCGAGCTGCTCCATGACTCCATCGCCGACCTGAACGGCCAGGTCGCGGCCCCGATCGACATGGCCGGGCTGCACCGCGAGGATGCCGGGCACTTTGCCGGCTCGGCGGAAGCCTGGCGGCACTGGGACGAGGAGGGCGAGGTCGCCGCGTCGTGTGTCAAGTGCCACACCGGCGCCGGCCTGCCGATGTACCTGAAGAACGGCGCGACCATCGCCACCGCGGCCTCCAACGGCATGCTCTGCACTACCTGCCACGACGAAGCCAACTGGCCGGCCCGCTATGCTGCCGCGAACGTCACCTTCCCGAGCGGCAAGCGCGTCACCTTTGGCGAAGGGCTGGAAGACGCCAACCTGTGTCTGAACTGCCACCAGGGGCGCGAGTCGACGGCCAGCGTCAACGGGGCGGTGCGCGGTCTGGAGGACGACACGCCGGACGCCAACCTGCGCTTCCGCAACGTCCACTACTTTGCGGCCGGCGCGACCCTCTTTGGCAGCGCCGCCCAGGGCATGTACGAATACGAGGGCCTGACCTATGCGGGCCAGTTTACCCACACTGCCGGGTTTGCGACCTGCGTCGACTGCCACAACGCCCACGAGCTGACCGTGAACGTCGAGGCCTGCGGCATGTGCCACGGGATCGAGACGGCGGAAGAGCTGGCGACGATCCGCATGGACGCCATCGACTATGATGGCGACGGCGACACCACCGAGGGCCTGGCCGGCGAAGTCGCGACCTACCAGGAAAAGCTCCTGGCCGCGATCCAGGACTATGCCGCGAACGTGGCCGGCGCGCCGATCGCGTACGACGGCCACGTCTACCCCTACTTTATGGGGGCCGACGGCAAGGCCTATACGGCCTGGACCCCGCGCCTGCTGAAGGCGGCCTATAACTACCAGTATTCGCAGAAAGACCCGGGCGCCTTTGCCCACAACGCCAGGTACGTGCTCCAGGCGATGTACGACAGCCTGGCGGACCTGGGCACCAAGGTCACGGTCGATATGACCGCGATGACCCGGCCGTAGCTGATCCGGCCGCGGGGAGGGGCCGGCGCACCGGCGCGGCCTCTCCCCGTCGGCCGGCCGAGGCCGGGTCGACAGAATGGACCCGGCCTCGGCCCTCCCTCCGCTGCGTGGAGGAGGCGATGCGCCGCATCGGCACCGCACCCCTGTTGCTCCTGTTGGGTGGACTGTTCGCCGTCGGGCCGCTGCCCGTATCGACGGGCGGGCTGCCGGCGCTGCCGCTGGCCGGCAACAGCCTGCCCGGATGGGCGATCCCCCTCGTCGTCGCCGGGGTGATTGCCCTGGCGGCCGTCTTTTTCCTGTTGAGCCGCAGAAGGCAGGAATAGGGCCAGGGCCCGATTTGACAAAGCCCGTGCTCTCAGCTATAATTCCCTGTGCGCCGCGGGGTGGAGCAGTGGCAGCTCGTCGGGCTCATAACCCGGAGGTCGGCGGTTCGAATCCGCCCCCCGCAACTGCGGCGGAGTAGCTCAGTGGTAGAGCAGGGGACTCATAAGCCCTTGGCCGTAGGTTCAAATCCCACCTCCGCCACCAATGGAAAGGCCTCGGCTGAACCAGCCGAGGCCTCGTCGTTTTGATTTTGGGGCATAGGGAACGGCGGCACTCGTGCGAGTGCCGCCGTCTGGGTGTTGGGTACTACTTCTTGGTGCCTTCGATGGCGTCCACCGGGCACGCTTCGGCGCAGGAGTGGCAGTCGGTGCAGCAGGCGGCGTCGATCACATAGATCTCTTCGCCTTCGCTGATGCAGCCGTCCGGGCACTCGGTCTCGCAGGCCCCACAGGCGATGCACTCTTCGGTAATGACGTGCGGCATTGGTTCTACCTCCTGATGTGTCTCAACCAATCTTGCAGCGAGGGAGGGCTCGCTGACACCTTTCTGTGTGGGCCTCTTGACGGCGCAGTGCGAAAAGGCTTGGATCAACCGTTTCGCCGGCTGCACTCGGATCAATAGGAACCACCCCTCCAGGTCGGGGCGGACAGATTTGAACTGTCGACCTCGCGGTCCCGAACCGCGCGCGCTAGCCATACTGCGCCACGCCCCGATGAACGATACTATACCACAACTTGCCACGCTTGGCAAATGGCCCCGGCGCGGGTCCTCCTCTATCCGCGCAGTTCGCGCTGTTCGCTCACCAGGGCGGCGATCGCCAGCGCCAGGATCCCCGTCATGAGCAGGGTCGAGACCAGGCACCAGGAGCAAAAGGCCCGGATCATGAACAGCTCGAGAAAGGTCAGGTACATGCTCACGAGGAAACCGCTGCCCGACACCCCGACGAGGATCACCCCGGCCAGCCCGCCCCACAGCCGCCGCCGCGTGAGCCGCGCCAGGACGATCGCCAGGATGAGGCTGTAGCCAAAGACGCCGATCACGGCGATCGGCAGGCCGAACACGTCCACATAGGCGCTGCGGTTGACCTCGCCGCACCCCCCGCCGAACGGGCAGGAGATGTTGCCCGAGACCATCAGCTCGTACAGCGACAGGTGCGCGGCCACGAGCAGCCCCAGGAGCGCCAGCAGGCCGACGAGCATCCGCAGGCGGATCGTCAGCCGGCCGACCTGGGCACCCTCCATGCTGATCATCAGGAGGCCCAGCGCCGCCGGCACGCCCATCGCGATGGCCAGCAGGAGTCCGGGCGAGACGCCGGTGTCGCCCTCGATCGCGGTCCGAAAGTCGTACATGTCCATAAAGCCCAGGAGCAGCGTGTCGCCGACCAAATAGATCGGCGTGCTGGTAAAGCCGCGGGAGGTGGCGTCGTTCGTCATGCTGATCACGTGGTCGCGGTACTTTTCGGTCTCCAGGCAGGTGCGGAAGGCCGCTTCGTCCAGCCCGACCTCGGGAACGGCCGCCGCGACCAGCGCCCCAATAATGTCCGGGTCCTGGCCCCAGCGCAGCACGTTGGCATACATCCAGTCGTGCATCGGCCAGAACTTGTCCTCGTCGCCGGCGCAGTAGAGCGCCTCGACGGCCAGCCGGCTGTTGAGCTCCTCGGTGTCCCAGATGATGGAGCGGTAGATGTACTTGACCTTGCCGGTCTCGATGTAGCGTTTGCGGAGCGCGGGCAGGACCTCGTTGGCCTGCGCGCCGCAGGCGCCGCAGCCAAAGTTGCCCCAGGCGTAGATGGTCACCGGGGCGTCCGGGTTGCCCTGGTAGTAGTCGCCTTCGGCCGTCAGGCCGACGGCGTACACCGGGCGCACGGCGTTGTAGGCGATGAGCACGATCCCGATCAGCGCGACCCCGGCCAGCACGAGCCAGTACCAGAGCGGCACGAGGGGAGCAGGTTTCGACTGTTTGTTTTCCGTACGAGACACTACGGCCTCCTATCACGCGGGTTTGGCAGCACGCAGCATTGTACGTCACATTCGGCGGGGCGTCAAGTGTTGGGACGGCCGCGCCTGAGGATGCCGGTGAGGCAGCCCATGCCCCCGGCCGCCCGGCGGAGGGCGCCGATCTCAGCCTCCCGGCAGGCCAGGCCCAGGGACTCGAACAGGGCGCGGGTCCGGGGACAGCCGGCCGGCATGAGGATGCGGTGCGGCTCCAGGGGGACAAAGTTCAGGGCCATGCCCTGCGCGGCCTCGTCCTCGTCCGGCAGGAAGACGACCTGGTAGCCCCGCTCGCGCAGCGCCCCGACGGCGTGGTGGGGGATGCGCCAGGGCCAGGCGACGGCCAGGTCGGGGCCGGCCAGGTTCACGACGCCGAGCAGGTGCAGGCTGCCGTAGGCAAGGTCCACGCGGACGACCTCGACGCCCATCCCCTGGAGCAGCCCCTCGACCTGGGCGGCGCCCTCTTCGTTCGTCCGCAGCCCGGTCGCCAGGAGCACGGTCTGCCGGTCCAGCCAGAGGGCGTCGGCGCCCTCAAAGGTGCCGCGCCCGTGCACGCTCAGGAGGATGGGCACGCCCAGCGCGGCCAGGCGGGCCTGGACGAAGCGTTCCTCTCCGGCGCGCGTGCGGCCGGCCGGCCGGGCGAGCACGGCCCCTTCCGGTGTCATGAAGAAGAGGTCGCGGCAAAAGAGGGCGTTCGGGGGGATCGCGCCGGCCGGCTCCACCAGGTGCACCTGGACGCCGGCTTGCTCGTAGAGCGCGCGCAGCGCCGCGTGCTCGGCGCGCATGGCGGCCGGCGCCAGCGGCTCCAGCATCAGCGCGGCGTCGGCGTCGGCCAGCCCTTCGATCTCGGGGCCCGGCGCGTGCATCAGCACCGCCTCCAGCCGCCCCCATTCCGAATCCACGCCCCAGGCCCCCCAGAGGGTGCCCATCTCTTCGGCCAGCGCCGTGGGGCGCGGGTTCCACCCACTGCCCCCGTAGGCTGCCGGCAGCTCTCGTCCGGTCATCGCGATCCCTCCAGGGCCATGATCTTGGCCACGCGCCGGGCGTGGCGGCCGCCCTCAAAGGGCGTCTCCAGCCAGATGCGGGCGATCTCCTCGGCCAGGCCGGCGCCGTGGACGCGCCCGCCCAGGCAGAGGACGTTGGCGTCGTTGTGCCGGCGGCTCATGCGCGCCGAGTAGCAGTCGTGGCAGACCACGGCGCGGATGCCCCGCACCTTGTTCGCCGTGAGCATGACGCCCAGGCCGGTGCCGCAGCACAGAATGCCCCGCTCGCACTCGCCGGAGGCGACGGCCTGCGCGGCCGGCACGGCGAAATCGACATAATCCACCATCTCGGCGTCGTGCGTGCCCCAGTCGACTACCTCGTGGCCCTGTACGCTCAGAGCCGCCTTCAGGGCTTCCTTGAGGTGGAACCCGCCGTGGTCGGCGGCCATAGCGATGCGCATCGGAACCTCCAGAGTCAGGCCAGGTCTCTCCGCCTTGGCGGCGTCCCCGCGTCCGGCCTCCCGGTCCGGGGCGGATTCCCGGGGCGGGCCCGCCCCGGCGTGCGGGCGTGACGCCGGTACGGCCAGGTCACGAGATGTGTTCCAACACGCCGCGGATCAGCGCGACCAGCCGGGGGATGGCCCGCTGCCCGGCGGCGAGGACCTCCTTGTGGGGATCGGCCAGGGCGGGGCCGGCGTCCGGCGTGCTTTCGGCCGCGGCGACGTTGCTGATGTGCGAGAGCCCGAGGACGCGCATGCCGCCGTGCCGCGCGACGACGACCTCGGCTGCCGTCGACATGCCCACCGCCGCGACGCCGATGCCGTGCAGGAAGCGGATCTCGGCCGGCGTCTCGAAGGAGGGGCCGCTCAGCTGGGCATAGACGCCGTGCTGCAGCGCAAAGCCCAGGCCGTGGGCGACGTCGTCGGCGAGGGCGACCAGCGCCGGGTCGTAGGCGTCGCGCAGATCGACGAAGCGGGGGCCCAGCGACTCGTCGTTGGGGCCCCAGAGCGGGTTTTGCCCGCCCATGCCCAGGAGGTTGATGTGGTCGACGATGGCCATGATGTCGCCCACCTGGAAGGCGGGGTTCAGCCCGCCGGCGGCGTTGGTCACGATGAGCGTCGTGGCGCCCAGCCCGCGCATGACGCGCACGGGAAAGGTCGTCTGGGCCATCGTGTAGCCCTCGTAAAAGTGGATGCGGCCCTGCATGACGACGACCGGCCGGCCGGCCAGGTGCCCCAGGAGAAAGCGGCCGGCATGCCCGGCGACGGTGGCCGGCGGCATGTGCGGGACCTCGTCGTAGGGGACGGCCGTCCCGTCGGCGACGGCGGCGGCCAGCTCTCCCAGGCCCGACCCCAGGATCAGCCCCACCTGGGGCACGACGGGCGTGCGCTGCCGGATGGCGGCCCGGGCTTCTTCGACCTGAACTTGAAGTGATTGCATGGCTCCTCCATTGTCTCGCCTGGGAGATTCGAATTTGCCGCTCGCTCTAGGGCGCGGCCGGCGCGCGGACCCTTCCCCGCCGCAGTGTGTCCAGAAAACCCGCCGCGTTCACCTCGCGCTCGAGGATGGAGCGGATGTACTGGTAGAGGACCTCTTCCAGCTCGCCGCGGCAGCCGGCCGGCAGGGTCAGGCGCTCGGCATCGGCCAGGCCGTTGCGCTGGATGTACCGCAGCGCCTTGATCGCTTCCAGCGAGAGCGGCCGGGCCTGGCGGTCCTGCTCCTGGCAGCGCGGACAGAGCAGCCCGCCAGAGAGGATGCTAAAGGGGTGCGGCCGGGCCTCCAGCTCGGCGTTGCACGACACGCAGCACCCCAACTGAGGGCGGAAGCCCATGTCGTTCAGCAGGTGCAGCTCATAGGCCCGCACGACCACTTCGGCGTTCTGGCCCTGGTCCAGCCGCTCGAGTGTCTCCAGAAGCAGCTGATAGGCCGACAGGTTCTCCGCCTGCTCCGGCGCCATGTGGCCCAGCAGCTCGGCCGCGTAGCAGCCCCAGCCGATCCGCTCCAGGTCCTGCCGCAGCGCGGCAAAGGCGGTGATCGTCTGGGCCTGGGTGACGACGTCCAGGTTCCGGCCGCGCGCGAGCACAAAGCTGCAGTGGTTGAGCAGCTCGACATGGCCGGCGAGGCGGCTGCCGGGCCGGCGCACCCCTTTGATCACCACGTGGATCTTGCCCCGCGCGGGCGTATAGAGGGTGAGGATACGGTCGGCCTCCCCGGTGTCGCTGCGGCGGATCACGATCCCTTCGGTTCGGTAGAGCCGCTGGCGGCTCTCGCTCACGGGACCCTCCTGGTCGCTACCTTGCTAGCGGATGATGTACCCGATCCCGCGGACGTTGTGGATATAGTCTTCGTCCGTGGGGGTGCAGCCCAGCTTGTTGCGCAGCCGCCAGATGTGGACACGCACCGTCTCCCGGGCGGCCGTCTCGTCCGCGTCGTACTCCTGGGCGCATTGGAGCATGGCCCGGCACGGGACAACGTGGCTGCGGTTTTGCACCAGGCAGGCCAGGATGCGGAACTCGGAGGGCGTCAGCGCCAGGGAGACGCCGCCCCGCGTTGCCTCGTGCGTGTTCAGGTCCAACGCCAGGGGGCCCAGCTGGAGGTGGTCCTCCTCCGGGACAAGGCCGCCGCTCTTGCTGCGCCGAACGAGGGCTCGCACGCGCGCCAGCATCTCGCGGTAGCGGAACGGCTTGGTCAGGTAGTCGTCGGCGCCGAGGTCAAAGGCGCGCAGCAGGTCGTCTTCGCCGTCGCGGGCCGTCAGCACGAGGATAGGGATCGTGGAGCCGAGCCGCAGCGACTGGCAGACCTGGAACCCGTCCAGCCCGGGGAGTCCTAGGTCGAGGACGACGACGTCCGGAGGGGTCTTGCGGACCAGGTCGAGCGCTTCGGGCCCGCTCTCTACCCGCAGCACGTGGTAACCTTCCTTCTCCAGGGCGTAGGCGATCGATTCGCGCTGAGCGGCATTGTCTTCGACGACCAGGACCAGTTCCATCGTTTTCCGATCGACCTGCCGACCGCGGCACGGGCCGGAGCGGAGCCCGCGCTGCGCGAGCCGCGTGCACCTGCCGGCGAGGTCCATAGAAATGAGGGCACTCCAACGTGCCCCCCGACGTGTCCACCGGGATCTGCCCTACGCGGTGGACACCTGCTATTGTACTACATGGCGCGGGAATGCGCAACCCCTATTTGACAAAGCGGCCGGCCTATCGTAAGATAGCAGCGGCCGTGCTAGACGGGGAGCTAGCGGTGCCCTGTAACCCGCAATCCGCTCTAGCGGGGTTGAATTCCCAACTGCGGCCGAGTCTTGTGGGACTGCCCGGGCCATGTGGTGTTGAAGGCCAGGTCCTGTGCGGCAGAGAACTGCGAACCCCGCCAGGTCCGGAAGGAAGCAACGGTAAGCTCTCCACTCTGGGCGCCACAGGGTAGCCTGGCTGGAGCCGGCAGGTCCAGGTAAGCTGGAGGACTTGGGTCAAAGAAGGGTGCACGGCCAAGTACATGGATGATTGAAACGGATAAGCGGAAGGCCTGCGGGCCTTCCGCTTATCCGTTTATCGAGTCTGTCTACTTCCAGCGCGTGAGGATGGTTTCCCGCCGGAAGAGCGCGGTGGCGGCGTACAGGACCCCGACATCCAGGACGACCAGGATGGCGGCCCCGATCAAAAAGACCCCCGCCGTAAGGGTGAACATGCCCAGGAACATTGGAATAAAGACGAGCAGCAGCGGCAGTACGATGACGCCGCTGATCTGCTGGGCGGAGCGGGTGTCGTTGACCCGCGAGGAGACGACGATGCCGGCGCCCACGGCCAGGAGCGCCAGCAGGGGCGACAGCAGGAGAATGCCCACGATCCAGTCGAGCCCCAGGATGACCCCCAGGACGGCTGGGGGAACAAAGAGCGCCGCGATGGCCCCGTAGAGCGCGTAGCAGAGCCAGGTGACGGCGACGGCGGGGACAACGGCGGCCAGGGCCTTGGCCAGGAGCAGGTCCCGTACGCTGATCGGCGTGGCCAGGAGCGGCTCCAGGCTCTTGGTCACCTTTTCGCTCACGATGCTGTCGGTGGCGATCATCATCGGGACCATCAGCGGGATCATCAAAAAGATCACCATATAGATGCTGGCCATACCGACCATCACCACCTGCCGCGCTCCTTCGGGGTCGGTGGGCGACACGCCGAGCTGTTCGACATAGGGCAGAAAAGGCCCGAGATCCTCGCCCATGTCGCCGCTCATCTCCTCGGCCGGCAGGGCCTGCATCACATAGAGGTTGACGAGCGGCAGGAGGGCGAGCAAGAGCGGCAAAAAGATCAGGGTGAAAAAGACCATCTTGTTGCGAAAGGTGTCGGCCCATTCCTTCTTGATGATGACGCCAATTTGGGTCCAGTTCATCGGCCGGCCTCCTCCTGGACCAGGTCCAGGTAGACTTCCTCCAGTGTGTGCTCGGCCTCGCGGACGAACTGGATGTCGGCCCCGGCCTGGACCAGGGCGCGCACCAGGGTGGGGTTGGCCCCTTCGGGATCGTCCAGGTGCACCTCCAGTACCTCCCCGTCGCGTGCCACGTCCTTGACGAACGGCAGCGCCCGCACGGCCTCCAGGTGCGCCGGCTGCACCTCGCGCAGCGCGATGCGCACCGCCCGCCCGTAGAGGGCCCGCCGCAGGTTGTCCGGCGTATCCACCCGGATCAGGCGCTGCTTAAAGACGGCGATCCGATCGCAGAGGCGGTCGGCCTCGGCCAGGTTGTGGGTGCAGAGGACAATCGTCCGGCCCTCGGCCCGCCGGTCCTGGATAAAATCGTGCACCGTCTTGGCCGCCTCGGGGTCGAGCGAGGCCGTCGGTTCGTCCAGAAAGAGGACCTGCGGCTCGTGCAGCAGGGCGCGGGCGATGGCCAGCTTCTGCTTCATCCCCTTGGAGAGGGTGCCGGCCGCGTCCTTGCGCCGTTCCCACAGGTCGAGCAGCCGCAGGTAGCGTTCGACGCGCGGGCCGATCTCGCCGGCCGGCACCTCGTAGAGGCGGGCAAAGACCTCCAGGTTGAACTGCACCGGCAGCCGCTCGTACAGGCCGGGGGACTCGGTGAGGATGCCCACACGGCGGCGGATCTCGGTATCCTCTTTGCCCAGACGGAACCCGGCCACGGTGGCGGCGCCGGCCGTGGGGGCGATGAGGGCGGTGAGCATGCGCACCGTCGTCGTCTTGCCTGCCCCGTTGGGGCCGAGCAGGCCAAAGACTTCGCCGGGGCGGACCTCGATGTCCAGTTGATCGACGGCGACCCGGCCGTCAAAGTGGCGGGTCAGGCCCTGCGTCACGATCATAAAGCCTCCTTGGCCGGCAGCGCGAGCACCGCGCGACAGCCGGCCTCATGATTATACTACGTTGTGGCCGGTTGTCCAGCGCGACGATATAGCCCCACGATATCCCTTTTGGGCGATGGCAGGCCGGGCGCGGCCCGGTACAATGGGAGTTGTTCGACACGAACGCCGTGGGGGTTCCAGGCCGGTCGAGGAAGGTCAAGGCGATGCCTTCATACAAGGAGTTGGAGCAGGCAATTGTGCATCTGGAGACGCAGCGCGCGGCGCTGGGCGACGCGGTGGTGGACGTGGCCGTCGCGGCGCTGCGGCAGCAGCTGGCCGGCGCGGCGCTGCCAGGTGGCTGGGCCCTGCACCGCCAGGCGGTGATCGTGCTCTCGGCCGACTTTGCCGGGTTCACGGCCTGGAGCGAGGCGCGGGACGCCGAGGAAGTGACCTGGCAGGTGAACGAGATCTGGACGCGGCTGGACCAGATCGTCGTTGTCCACGGCGGCGTCGTCGACATCCACCTGGGCGACGGGCTCGTGGCCCTATGGGGAGTTCCGCAGGCCCGTGAGGACGACGCCGAACGGGCCGTCCGCGCGGCCCTGGTGATGCAGGAAGAGTTCGGCACCTTGACGGCCGGCTGGGATGGGCCGCCGCTGCACATGCGGATCGGCATCGTTGCGGGTTCTGTGCAGCTTGGCGGCGGCAAGGCCGGCAGCTATGCCGCCGGCGGCGACGCCGTCCTGGACGCGATGGAGGTCCAGGGGGCCGCGCCCCCCGGGGCGGTGTTGATCTCGTGCGGCCTGGCTTGCCGGCTCGACGGCGCCTTCGCCGTCGTTCCCTACGAGCCGGCCGCGATCCGGCCGGAGCTCTTGCCGGTGTACCTGGCGACGGCGGCATCCGCGCTCGAGTTGCCCGTGGCGGCGTCCACCTGGATGGGGCGCCGCAGTGCGGCCCCGTAGCGTCGGCGGGGCCGGCGCGCCGCCGGCCCTCCCCCCTTCCGGCCCCGTGCCGCGGGGTCGGAAGGTCCTCCCGTGGTCATCCCCGCGGATCAGAGGCGGCCCGCGGCCAGGCGGTAGGCCGGGCCGTCTTCCTCGACGGCCAGCACCTGGCCCCCGGCCGCCGTCACGAGCGCGCCCAACGCCCGGGGCGGCAGCATGCGGCTGGACATGCCCAGCCGCCGTTCACCCCAGGAGATGAATGGCATAAGCGGGTGGCGGATGTCGGGCTCGACGATGACAGCCCGGCCGGCCGGCCGCAGGACGCGCAGGATCTCGCGCACCGCGCGCGGCTGGTCTTGAAAGTGGTGGAAGGCGTCCACGACCAGGACGCCGTCCCAGGAGCCGTCGGCAAAAGGCAGCCGCTCGGCCGATCCCTGGCAGGCGAGCAGCCCCTTCTTGCGGGCCTGCTGCGCCATGCCGGCGGCGGCGTCGCAGATGACGGCCAGGATGCCGCCCGCCTGCTCGCTCATGCGGCCGGTGCCGCCGCCCAGGTCGAGGAGCCGGCCGCCGGGGGGCAGGTTGAGCATGCGGTACAGCGCCGTGGTGTCGGGCCGGCCGGCGAAGCGATCATAGTAGCGGGCGATCCAGGAAAAGGGGTCGGGCATCGGGCCTCCTTGGTCGGTGCGGTGGGCGGGAGGCATTGTACCACAGGGGGGGGCGGCGCGCAACGGCAGGTGCGTGAGCGTTACGGGTTGGGAACAACGGCCGGCCCGGAGGCAGGGCCATATCTCTGCGATTCCCCTCGGACATTGCATATCCGCGGCCAAGCGGTTATAATGCGACGGTCTGGTAGTGAATAGTGTGGGGGGTGGTGGCCCTTGTCGTGTTCTGCCGAGTGTTTGCCTAGCGGCGTTGTGCTCCCTGCTCCTTTTCTGGAGCGGATGGCCTCGTTGCTGGGCGACGAGTATGCCGTCTTCGCCGCCGCCCTCGGCCGGCCGGCCCGGCACGCTCTGCGCGCCAATACCCTGAAGGCCGACCTGGGGCAGCTGGCGGCGCTCCTGGAGCTGCCGCTGGAGCCGCTGCCGTGGTGCGCCGAGGCGGCGCTGCTCCCCGGCGAGCTGCGGCTGGGCCGGCATCCGCTGTACCAGGCCGGCCTCTTTTACCTGCAAGAGCCCAGCGCCACCGCCGTCGTGCCGGTGCTCGGCCCGCGGCCGGGCGAGCGCGTCTTGGACCTCTGCGCGGCGCCCGGCGGCAAGGCCACGCACATCGCGGCCCGGCTGCAAGGGCAGGGGTTGCTGTGGGCCAACGAGGTGGATGCGCGGCGGGCGGGTGTGTTGCTGGGTCACCTGGAGCGCTGCGGCGTGCGCAACGTCGTGGTCAGCGCGGAGGAGCCCGCGCGGCTGGCGGAGCGGCTGGGCGGGTTCTTTGATCGGGTGTTGGTGGACGCGCCCTGCTCGGGGGAAGGGCTCTTTCGCCGGGAGCCAGAGAGCGTGCGCGAGTGGAGCGCGGCGGCGGTGCGCGGCTGTGCCCGGCGGCAGGGGCATATCCTGGAGGCGGGGGCGGCCTGCGTGTGCCCGGGTGGGGTGCTGGTCTATGCCACGTGCACCTTTGCCCCGGAGGAGGACGAGGGGGTGGTGGAGGCGTTTCTGGCGGCGCACCCGGATTTTTCCCTGGAGGAGGTGCCGGCGGCGGCGGGATTCTCCCCGGGCCGTCCGGAGTGGGTTGCCGGCGGGCGGCCGGAGTTGGCGGGTGCGGTACGTCTCTGGCCGCATCGCGCCCCGGGGGAGGGGCACTTTCTGGCGCGGATGCGTCGGGCGGAGGGGGTAGCGCCTTCCTTCGCACGCTGGCGCATCCCGACGGTGCCGCGGGCGGCGCTGGGAGCCTACGGAGCCTTCTGTGAGGAGGCGCTTCGCGAGGCGCCGGCGGCAGGGCAGCTGGCGCTGCTGGGGGCGCACCTGGTGGCGGTGCCGGGGGGGATGGTGGACCCGGCCGGCCTGCGGGTGTTGCGGGCGGGGTGGCTGCTGGGGGAGGTGCGGGGGGAACGTTTCGTGCCGGGACAGGCGCTGGCGCTGGGGCTGGCGGCGCGGGACGCGCGCACGCTGCTCGATCTACCTCAAAGAAGCGACGAGGTGGCGGCGTACCTGCGCGGAGAGACGCTTCCGAGCCCCGGGCCGGCCGGCTGGCTGCTGGTCGCCGTCGAGGGCTACCCCCTGGGATGGGGTAAGCGGGTGGGCCGCGTGGTCAAGAACCACCGGCCGCGGTCGTGAGACCTTGGTGTTTACCCAGAACTGAGAGGTACCCGATTACTGAACTACTCAATAACATTCAGCAGCTATTCCTAGGGCAACCGCATGAGATAGGTGACCATCTCTCCCTTTCCCTTGATGTAAATCGGTCCGTGTTCCTCAAATTCATACTGATCCTGCAGCTTGTCCCGAACCGCTTTTGTCACTTGGATGATGTTTGTGAGCCCGTGGGATTCCATACGCGAAGCGGTGTTCACCGCATCACCCCACAGATCATAGATGAATTTGTGCCGACCGATGACGCCGGCAACGACCGGCCCCGTGTTGATTCCAACTCGTAAGCGGATTGGGGCATTGTTCCATGCGGTGCGACTAGAGACTGCGCGTAACATGTCGACGGCGAAAGCCGCTACTGCCGCACAGTGATCTGGCCGTGGTTTGGGCAATCCCCCTGCTACCATATAGGCATCACCAATCGTCTTGATCTTCTCCAGGCCATATTTCTCTGCCAGGTCATCAAAATCGCTGAAGACTGAGTTAAGCAAGTTGACGACCGCCACAGGGTCTACCCCCGCACATAGACCGGTAAAATCGACAATATCCGCAAACAGGACCGTAACCTCACCGAAGCTGTCAGCAATGGTTCCGGGATCCTCTTTTAGCCGTTTGGCAATGGGCGGGGGTAGGATATTCAACAGCAGTTGGTCGGCCTGCTGGCGGGCTTGCTCGAGTAGGTACATGAAATAGAAAGAGGCTCCAATCATGTAGCTCAATCCGAATCCAAAGTTCATGCCAAACAGGAGCTGGGAGAGTCCGGCTGGCACGGTTGGACCTACTGCCGCAATTGAGGGTTCAAGCAGGGTGAATATGCTGGTTGCAATCAAGAAGAGGACAATCCAGGTAACTGCCATGCGAGACTGGCCGGTGATGATGGCCATGATTGCACATGCGGCCACCCAGATAAAAACAGCGCCCGAAGCGGCAAAGCCTCCTAGTACCTCACCACTGAGGTTTTGACGAACTTGCTCTCCTGTGGTATTCTGGGAACAAAAACAGGAGGGCGTATGCGCAAGAAGTATATCGTTGATCTCACGGACGAAGAAAGAGCGTCCTTGCT
>Ga0302251_1000859_pt1 | contig 22693 bp, 15 predicted proteins | sample AAG_RA_Gln_MG_FD_193534 | JGI IMG/M metagenome (GOLD analysis project Ga0302251, IMG submission 193534) | Enriched activated sludge microbial communities from anaerobic digester in WTTP, New Holstein, Wisconsin, United States - AAG_RA_Gln | ecosystem: Engineered > Bioreactor > Anaerobic >...
CTCCTATGTTATTGAAGTATTTCTTGATCTGTATTTTTTGTTCAATGCATAGTCAAGCCACCATCAACTGCGATGGTTTGACCGGTTATATAACTTCCAGCTTCCGAAGCCAGAAAGAGACAAACATCAGCTACATCCCGGGGAGTGCCCATTTTTTGTAAAGGAATAGCTTTGGCGTATTCGGCTCTGATATCAGGACTTAAGGATGCTGTCATTTCTGTTTCTATAAAACCTGGGGCTACAGCATTAACCCGAATATTCCTGCTTCCGAATTCCTTGGCACAGCTTTTAGTGAAGGCAATCAGTCCACCTTTGGAAGCAGCATAATTTGCCTGACCGCTATTTCCGGTAATACCAATTACACTGGCAATATTGATAATACAGCCATTACGGTTGCGGATCATATATTTGAATGCCTTCTGGGTACAAAGAAAACTGCCTTTCAGGTTTACATCCATAACCATTTGCCAGTCCTCTTCCTTCATTCGGAGCAGTAAATTATCACGCGTAATACCGGCATTATTGATAAGGCAATCTATAGTTCCGTATTTATCAACAATATCAGCAAAAATGCTTTCTATATTGGAACTATCAGTTACATTTCCTACATAGCCATAAACCTGAAAACCGTTTTTCTTTATTTCTGTAACTGCTTTCTCTACGATTTCGGCAGAAATATCAATAATAATTACTTTAGCTTTAGCTTCTGCAAAAGCATTGGCAATAGTAAAACCAATACCTCTGCCTGAACCTGTGATTACTATAACTTTACCTGTAAAATCCCGGTTCATTATTTCCCCATAAGTATAATTTTTATTTTTTGCATCTTAACTTGTAGCTGACACCACACCATCAATGTCTTCATATTTGTCAATTGAAAAAACTTCCACATCCTTATTGATGTTTCTAATCATCCCGCTTAAGACCTTTTGGGGACCGAATTCTATAAAGCGTTGAACCCCTTGGTTAATCATATACTCAACACTTTGCACCCATAAGACAGGGGAAACAATTTGTCGGGCAAGAAGTTCCCTTTCTTCCTGTCCATTGATAACAGGCAGTGCAGTTACATTAGAAATAACAGGTATTTTTCCGTCCTTAAAATTCACTTTCTGCATTTCTTCTTTCAGCCAAACATTGGCTTTAGCAATTAAAGGAGTGTGAAAAGGTCCTCCTACTACTAAAGGAATAACTCTTTTAGCACCTTTGGTTTTGGCAAGTTCACCAGCTTTTTGAACGCCTTCAGCAGTTCCCGAAATCACTGTTTGAATAGGAGTATTAAAATTCACGGCTCTGACCAAACCGGCATTTTCTGCTGCCAAACAGATTTCTATTACCTGATTTGGCTCTAAACCTATAATAGCACTCATTGCAAAAGGGACACCGGCATTGGCTTTAATCATAAATTCACCTCTTTTATGCACCAAATGTAAGGCGTCCTGAAAAGTAATCATTCCCGAAGCAACAATGGCACTGAATTCTCCTAAAGAATGACCTGCCACAAAATCTGCCTGTAGTTTACTTTTGTTTTGAAAACTTGCTAAAGCAGCAAGAGAGTGAAATAGAATAGCGGGTTGAGTATAACTTGTCTGTTTTAGCGTCTCTTCCGGTCCTTTTGTCATTACTTCAACCAAATTTGTATTATGAGCTTTATCAAAGTTATCCGCAATTTCTTTTAAATCTGCATTTTCTCGGATAAAGTCACTTGCCATTCCTACATATTGAGAACCCTGACCGGGAAAAATAAAAGCCGTTTTCATAATTTACCTCTTGTGTAGTCGGAGCTCGCTGAAGCTCCGCATTTATTTTCTGGCGAATTAAAAGAGCTATTCTTCTACTAATTTAATTATAGTGGTTGACGGGGACATCAACCTTCCGGAGTTTTTGGTTGACGGGGACATCAACCTTCCGGAGTTCTTGGTTGACGAGGACATCAACCTTCCGGGATTCTTGGTTGACGAGGACATCAACCTTCCGGGATTCTTGGTTGACGGGGACATCAACCTTCCGGGATTCTTGGTTGACGAGGACATCAACCTTCCGGCATCAATATCTGGCTAAAATACTTCCCCAGGTTAATCCTGCTCCAAAGGAAGTAAGCAAAATCAGATCACCCCGTCTGATTTTCTTGTTTCTGATTGCCTCATCCACGGCGATAGGAATCGTAGCAGAAGATGTATTTCCGTATTTTTCAATATTCACTATAACTTTACTCATCGGTACTTTCATTTTGGAAGCCAAGCCCTCAATAATGCGTAAATTTGCCTGATGGGGAATAATCCAATCCACATCTGCAGGAGTAAGATTATTGCGTCTGAGTAGTTCATCTGATGATGCATACATACATCTGATGGCATTTTTGAAAATCCTGTTTCCTTCCATATAAACAGTATGCAGGTTTTTATCTACTGTTTCATGGCTGGCAGGCATTCTGGAACCACCTGCATATTGAATTAAATAATCTCCCTGGCTGCCGTCAGAATTTATTTTACTGTCTATTATGCGGGAAATTTCGCTGGGTTCAGCTCTACTTACAATTGCTGCACCGGCTCCGTCACCAAAAAGAACACAGGTATTTCTGTCTTTCCAGTTGGTAATTTTAGTAAGTATTTCCACTCCTATAACCAGGATATTCTGCACAATTCCGTTTTCAATATACTGACGAGCAACATCCAAAGCATAGATAAATCCCGTGCAACCGGCAGAAATATCAAAGCAGGGAATATCTTTCAGCCCCAATTTCTTTTGCAAAATGCAGGCAGTTGAAGGGAAGGGATGATCTCCTGAAATGGTAGCTACGATTATTTGATCAATATCTTTATATTTAACTGAGGAACTTTCTATTGCTCTAATAGCTGCCTCATAAGCTAAATCACTGGCTGCTTCATTTTCTGAAGCTATATGTCTTTCAAACATTCCCGTGCGGGTTCTAATCCATTCATCGCTGGTTTCCACAATCCTTTCCAAATCATAGTTATTCAATATCTTTTGGGGAACACAGCTACCAAAGGAAGATAATTTGGCATAATAATTCAGCATAATTAAGTCCTCTCAAAATAGTTTCTGGCATTTGTTACGAAGCCGGACCGGGCAATTAAGGCAGCAAAACGGATAGCATTTTTCATTGCTTTGGCATTACTGCGTCCATGAGCAACTACAGAAATTCCGTTTATACCAACAAGTAAAGCACCACCGTATTCTGTATGATCCAGTTTATTTTTTATATGGGTATAAACAGGATAGGAAAGAAGCGCACCAAGTTTGGCAATCCAGTCCTTATTTATTTGTTCTTTCAATATCTCAAAAATAGAAAAGCCCACTCCCTCAATCGTTTTTAATACTATATTACCGACAAATCCATCGCAAACAACAACATCGGTAATTCCTTTAATTATATCCTTTCCCTCTATATTACCAATAAAATTAAGTTCTTTTTCCTGGCTGAGTAATTGATATGCCTGCCTGGTTGTAGCGTTTCCTTTAGCCCTTTCTTCTCCTATGTTTAACAGTGAAATTCGGGGATACTTTTCCTGAAAAAAATACTTAAAATACATACTTCCCAGTTTGGCAAATTGCACTAAATTTTCTGCTGTGCAATCAACATTAGCACCCATATCCAAAAGAATTTGATGCCCTGTTTCTGTAGGGAAAACAACAGCAATTGCAGGACGCAACACATTTTTAATGCGACCATATATTAAAAGAGAAGCAGACATTACAGCTCCTGTATTTCCTGCGCTTACAGCAGCATCTGCAAGACCCTGATTATGAAGTTCAACTGTTTTCACCAAAGAAGAATCTCTTTTAGAACGCACAGCTGTGACTGCACTATCTTCCATCTCTATTCTTTGTGTAGCATTAACAACACTGATTCTCTTTGGCGGATAAAAGAATTTTTCCAATTCGTATTTGATTTTTTCTTCATTTCCAACCAGGATTACTTCTTCGCAAAGGTCTTCTTTGATAGCAAGAACAGCGCCTTCAATTTCCGGAAACGGTGCATTATCAGTTCCGAAAGCATCTACGGCAATACGCACCTTACTCCTTAACTGTTAATATTTGCTTTCCATTATAGGTGCCGCATTTTTCACAAATATGATGCGGTAGTTTGGGTTCTCCACATTTCTTGCAAGTGCTTATCGTTGGAGGAGTTAAGACCTTATGAGTTCTGCGTTTATCTCTCCTGCTTTTGGAGGTTCGTCTTTTCGGGACTGCCATTTTATTGCTCCTTGGCTTTGTTTTTTTTATCAGGCAAAACACAAGCGGGAAATTATGATCGGAGGTGGAAATAATCCTTCTTTGTAAATTATCGCTTATGCTTTTTATCCATCCCTGAACAAAACTTAAAAAGGACATTTTTTGTCAATCAAAATCTCTGTTTTGGGGCTGAGAGGGATTTCTTTACCTTGGTTTAAGGAGGAAAAGATAATGTTGGAAAAAGTTTCGTTTCAGGTGTAGCTGGAGGACTCCGTTCCTCCACAAGTAAAAATAGCGGAGCTACAGCCGGCACTGCTTGTTCCAAAGTTTTACCTGATATTCGCCAAAGACGATTCTGAATGTTGCTCGCTTATTTCATTAATGATTCTTTAATGATTCTTTAACGACTCCTTAACAAAGTTAAGGTAGTGTTAAAGAATCGTTAAAGCAGCACTAAAGATTGGACTAAGGAACAAATATTGATAGAATTTATCTCCTTTCTTGAATGAAATATCTCATATTTTTCCTGATAAAGCACGAATCTGGGATAGCTTTAAACTCACTCTTTGTTATCTATGAGGAAATTGTATTCACTCCCTATAGGGCAGCAAAAATAAATAATAATAATGAATGGCAATTAAGTTGCCGAATTTAGCTTGGGGCTGAACTGAAAACATAGATTCTTTAGATACACAATAGGGTTTTGAAGTAAATTTAAATGTGTCATCCCTATTTTCCTGATTGCCTTATTTGCTATTAACCAATACCGAGAAGGGATTTATCTTATACAAAACTAATCGCTTGGAATGAATATTGCTATTTCATAACTTATTATGAAAAAAATTTGCAATATTCTTCTCGGTCTGTTTTTGGCGTGCCAAATTTATGCCATAGCCAAGCAAAATACCCTAAAACAGCAACCACTTTACAGTGCTGACCTAGTGAAAATAAAGCTGAGCCAGGATGCGGTTAATCGCTCCCAATTGCCTGAATCTGCTTATGAAACAAGAGAAAAGACCTATTTTAACGATCTGGATCAATTGTTTGTGTCCAATGGCATAAAATCCATTACGCGTGCTTATATAGATGCCAAAGACAAAGAATGGGTTCGGAAAAACGGTTTTGACCGCTGGTTTTTAGTTCATTTAGATGGAACAAAAAGCGTTGAAGAAGTTATTGCCAATCTAAAAAGCAATCGTTATATTGAGAAGGCAATTCCGGAGTATTATGCTTATTTGCATAATGTTCCCAATGATCCTTATTTTGCTGATAATTGGGGTCACAATAATACTGCTCAGCTTCCAGCTTATATAAACGGTTCTCATAGCGGACCTGGAGTTGGACTTATCGGTTTTGACAGTGATGCTATTGCTGCCTGGGATGAAGTGGATTATTTTGGTGATCCGAATATTGTTATCGGAATTGTGGATACGGGTGTAGATATTAATCATCCCGATTTGCGTTTGGTGGCGGGTTATGATTTTGGGGACAACGATAATGACCCGAATGATAATAGTTTGGATGCCGGGCATGGAACAGGGACTTCGGGAATTGCTGCTGCTATTGCAAATAATGGAATTGGAGTTTCTGGAATTGCAGGCGGGTGTAGTGTGATGCCTCTAAAAGTATCTAATAGCAGTGGAGAACTTTTATTTTCCTATGTTAACAATGCTATCATTTATGCGGCAGACCACGATGTAGATGTAATCAGTATGAGTTTTGGTTCTTATGATATGGATGTAGGTGATGATCCTGCTGCTGATAGTGTTTTTAGTTATGCTTATAATAACGGAGTTGTGCTCTTTGCTAGTTCAGGAAATATTGATGGTCCGGTTATGGGTTATCCGGCAAAACATCCCGATGTAATAGCTGTTGGAGCTGCCAGTCCTTCCGGAGAAAGAAAAAATTCCAATTCTTCAGATGGGGAAAATTGGTGGGGTTCCAGTTATAGTATGTTCGAACAGGATTCTGCAAGAGCGATTGATATAATGGCACCTACAATTTTACCAGCAACCGATATTCAGGGTTATGGCGGTTTCTCTGATAGTGATTACTTGCTGTGGTTCAATGGAACTTCCTGTTCTTGTCCTTATGCAGCAGGAGTTGCGGCTCTAATTCTTTCTGTAAATCCTGATCTTTCCCCGGCTGAAGTAAGAAATATAATCACATCCACTGCCACAGATATGACGATAAATACAAATGCAGGTTGGGATTATGAAACAGGTTATGGAATGGTAAATGCCTGTCAGGCGTTATTAGAAGCCAATCCTAATATTCCTCATTGCCACATTGTTTATCCTATCAATAATACCGGGTTTGTAATCAATTCGCTGATTCCGGTGCAGGTTGAAGCAACTGATTTGGACGATAGAAGCATAACGGAAGTTCGTTTCTACCTTGATACCAATCCTGATTATGTATTTTCCGATGCTACAATGCCTTATGAATGGACTTGGAATACAGCAGAAACAACTTTGGGGATGCATACTATCAAAGCAGTAGCAATTGATAATGACGGAAATCAGAGACAGCATCAAATAGTTATATCTATTGTATCTCCTGCCGAGGAGGGTTTTGAGACAGGCGATTTTTCGTCATTATTCTGGCATAACAATAGCCCTAACCCCTGGTATGTGCAAGATGATGTTTATTTTTCGGGTGAGTTTTCTGCCTGCAGTGGAAATGTGGAAAATGATGAATTCACTGAATTGAAACTGAAAATAAATGTTACACAGCCGGGAGATATAAATTTCTACCGGAAGTTATCTACTAAAAATGAATTTAGTTACCTGCGTTTTTACATTGATGATAATCTCACCGTTCAATGGACAGGAAAAAGAGATTGGGAACTTGTTTCCTGTCCTATAGAGCCCGGTTTGCACACTTTTTCGTGGATTTATTATCAATATCAAAGTAGTGATGAATATGAAAACTGCGCTTGGATAGACCATTTGACATTGCCTGAATACGAAACCTACTTTTGGCCCCCCCGCGATTTGACTGCTGCAGGGGGAAATGGCTTTGTTCTTGTATACTGGAAAGTTCCAGAAGCGGGAATTCCTGTTGTCTATAATATTTACCGCAACGATGTTTTGCTTACTACAATTACCGGAACTAGATATACAGATACAGAGGTTACAGTAGGGGTTCCCTATCAATATAGAATTACAGCTGTTTATGCGGATGGTGAATCGGAAGCTACTCTAGAACAAATTGCCACTCCTTTGGCGGAAAATGTTATAGAAGCAATTATTGGCTCAGGAACCGGTGTAACAAGTTCAGCTGAGGGCTGTCCCGTAAATAATTTCCGCAAAAGTTTACACGGTCAGATGATTTATAAGGCGAGTGAGCTGAATTTGCAGGGTATTTTCGGGCCTATTTTTATTTCCCGTTTGGGCTTTAATATTGTTACTTCTCCTACTTATCCGCTTCCCGCTTTCCAAATCAGAATGGCTCATACAGCTGAAGAAAATGTTGCTCAGTGGAAAGGTGTAGGGAACTTAATTACTTATTATAACACAGATAATTACATACCTATTTCCGGTGGTTTTGAACTGCTTACTTTGGATACTCCTTTTCTCTGGAACGGAATTGATAATATTTTGATAGATACAGCTTTCAGTCCTGCAAGTGCTGTTTCCCCTTCCGGAACGGTAAGTTATACAGAAATTCCTGACGGCTATCATTATATTCGGAATAATTCAACAGACCAAAGTGATGTTTTTATTGGAGGCACGGTAACTGTTTACAGACCTAACCTGAAAATTTCTACTCTCAATGCTCCGGCTATTGAGGTTAACACTACAGACCTCCTATTTGGCAATGTTCTTGCCGGTTTTGAAACAAGTAAGTCCTTTACCATAACCAACACAGGAACCAGTTTTCTAACCGGAGAAATTTCTGTGCCTGATGGTTTTAGCATTGCTCTCAGAGGAAGGAAACAAAATACGATTTCCTTCTCTATTGCAGCAGGTAACTCTGCTATATTTACTGTCTTTTTCACTCCTGAATCTCCAGGAATTTATAATGGCAATTTAATTATTACCCATAATGTTGATAGTGAAAACAGGATTATAGCTCTAAATGCAATTTCATTAACTGCCCAAAATACACCTTTTATTGCCGGTTTTGAAACAGACAGCAATCTATGGACTTTTGCCAATGAAAATCAAACCAATAAATGGATGCAGGGTACACTTGTTGCTCAATCTGGAAACGGGGGACTTTTTATCAGCGGTGACGACGGAATCAGCCATACTTACATAACTAATAGTGCTTCCGTCAGTTATTTTTACAGAGATATCATAATTCCGGAAGGAACGGAGAATTGTAAATTACGCTTTTCCTGGAAAGCCAGAGGAGAAGGAACAGGACCCTATTTTGACTATTTGAGGGTCTATTGTGTTGAACCCGATGTAGTTCCGGAAGCGGGAATTATGTTAAACACAGGACAATTGAGCTCTCCTTTGAATCTTACGGAAATTTGGAAAGAAGCAGAACTGGATATTCCGAATTCTTTATCAGGTAGACCGCAAAGAATTATTTTTGCCTGGAAAAACGATACCACTGGTGGAACCCAACCTCCTGCTGCAGTTGATAATATTCGTGTTCTACTTAATAACAATACGGATTATGCCTTTGTTTACAATGGATTGGCTTTAGTTAATGTCCCTGCTGTTTCTGATCCTTTAGGCAATACTTATTATCCCAAACTTACTATTGAAGGAATTACTAATCCTGAAGAACATATAACTGTTACCTCCGGGTTTGCCTCCTTGAATGAACCGTTTTCTGATGCGGGAATGGATTTTACCCTTACAGGAGCGAATTTTAACGGAGCAGAAATCATTTTTTATCATAATTTAGGATTCAAACCCTATTATCTGGGTTATAAAATTGAAGACAGGGGAATTTGGATGATTCAATCGGCAGCAGCAAACTGGACAAATGAATTTGCTTATTTTACTGTGCCTGAAATTTATTCCCCTGCCGCTAAAATATCTTTCTGTTTTCCTTGTCAGAATAATATTTTGCCTCCCTATCTAAATAGTTTTACGGCAACCCTGAACGAGAAAAATAAAGTTGTTCTTTCCTGGGTAAGCAGTGTGGAAACAGGAATATCGGCTTTTCAAATTTGGCGTGGAAATATCAGCAATCTTTCTTCTGCCGTAGTTGTAAGTGATTTAATCACCTCTAATGCAACGCAACAAAATAATTATACTTATATAGATACAACTACTGTTGCTCTTACCCGCTATTATTACTGGCTGAAAGTTCTCAATAATGATGATATAGAAAACTTTTGGGGTCCGCTTACAATTTTAACTTCCAGTGATCCACCTCCTCTTCCTCCTCCCGAAACAGCTATTTTAGGGATTTTTCCCAATCCTTTCAATCCCGGCACAAAAATCCATTATGCCCTGAAACAGGAAGGGACTGTAAAATTTAAGATTTATAATGCTAAAGGACAACTAATAAACAGCTTTTCTGAAACTCATTCTTCTCCCGGCACTTATGTTTATGAATTTAACGGTAAAAACAAAGATGGTAATGAATTAGCCAGCGGAATCTATTTCTGCTCTATGCAATTTAAGGGTAAAAACTATGTCCGTAAAATGATGAAAACCAAGTAACAGAATAAGGACTGAAGACAATAACCAGAAAAAGCAAAATTCCTGTCCCGTAATTGAGAGGAAAGATAGTGTCACCCTCCTTTTTTGCCAAAGATAATACAGATAGCTGAAAACATTTGATACATCTATATGCAACACATTTCTTTTAGAGTTGGGATACCACTGCATTATTTGGGTTAAAATTGCGGATTGGTATTATGTATTATCCTTATCTATTTACCTGCCATCAGGTATTTTCTATTTTAATATAAACTGCATATCAGATTTAAGGACCGCTTTTCGCCCTAAGTTGAGAGCATAAATCAAGTGTTAATCTAACCTTAATCAAGCGTTAATAATTAACGCTTGATTAAGGTATGTTAAACGATAGATTGAGGGCTTTAAGTAAGGAATATAGGAGACAGCTATATTAAGATGTTATGATATAAGTGATTGCTAAAGATGGTATAAGACAATCTCAATAGGGAAATTATAGCAATATCTTTAGGTTATTACTTTAATCCTTACAATGGTAATTTACACTTATAGTTGTCATATAGGAATGAATACTTTAGAGAGATGTTTTTTACCTTTAGCACCCACTCTTTTAGGGAAAATCTTTTAGAAAAATATTCTGCAAGCAGAAAAAGCAAAATCCCTGTCCTGCAATTGAGGGGAAAGATAGCGACACCTTCCTTTTTGTATTATTTGTATAGTTACGGTGGAACTTATTATCTAATATAACTTTCCCAATTCTGTAGAGACGCATCACCCTGTTCTTCGTTTGCCTGTTTTATCCATTTTAGCAGCTAAATCTGCGTGCTTCCATTATCCATCTTTAAGCTATAAACGAGCTTTTTCTTGACGCTAAATGCTCTTTTCAGAATTGGTTCAAATTAAGCAAAATATGGTTATATAAATCAAAGACAACGACAAAAAAAGAGGTAACTGCAAAAATGGAAATAAGTAAGACATTTGAACCTAAAGACCTGGAAAAGAAATGGTATCAGTTTTGGGAAGAAAACGGCTATTTCAAACCCCGCGAAAACACTTCTCAAAAACCATTTACCGTCCTTATGCCCCCACCAAATGTGACAGGAATTTTACATATTGGCCATATTCTTAATAATACTCTGCAAGATGTCGTTGTTCGTTATCACAGAATGAAAGGTGAACCCACGCTCTGGTTACCGGGTGTTGATCATGCCGGAATCGCCACTCAAAATATGGTGGAAAAAGAACTTGCCAAACAAGGAATTACGCGTCAGGAATTAGGACGCGAAAAAATGGTAGAAAAAATCTGGCAGTGGAAAAACGAAAAAGGCAATATCATCATAGACCAGCTCAAACTTTTAGGAGCAAGTTGCGATTGGGACCGCTTGCGTTTTACAATGGATGAAATGCTTTCTCGAGCGGTAAAAGAGGTTTTTGTAGCCCTATACAATGAAGGACTGATTTATAAAGGGAAATATATTATCAACTGGTGTCCGCGTTGCGTTACAGCTTTGGCAAATGATGAAGTAGAACATACAGAAGAAAACGGTCACCTTTGGTATATTCATTATCCTTTTGCCGATGGGAATGGCTATGTAACTGTGGCAACAACCCGTCCGGAAACAATGTTAGGTGATGTTGCCGTAGCGGTTAACCCTAAGGATGAACGCTACAGTTCTTTAATTGGAAAAGAGTTGATTTTGCCTTTAACAGACAGAAAAATACCCCTAATAACTGATGAATATGTAGACCGGGAATTTGGCACCGGCTGCGTAAAAGTTACTCCTGCTCACGATCCCAACGATTTTGAAATTGGGATCAGACATAATTTACCACAAATTCTGGTGATGGATGAAACCGGAATTATGAATGAAAATGCCGGAAAGGAATTTCAAGGTTTGGAACGATATGCCTGTCGGGAAAAAATTCTGAAAATGCTTACCGCACAATGCCTGCTGGAAAAAACAGAAACCCATCCTTATTCTGTAGGGCGTTGTTATCGCTGTGATACAGTTATTGAACCCTATCTTTCCGATCAGTGGTTTGTAAAAATGGCTCCCTTAGCCGAAAAAGCCATAGAAGTTGTGGAAAATGGAGAAATTAAGTTTCAGCCGGAACGCTGGACAAAGGTCTATATGCATTGGATGAATAATGTTCGGGACTGGTGTATTTCGCGTCAAATTTGGTGGGGACATCGCATTCCTGTATATTATTGTGATAATTGTGCTTATATGATTGTAGCCAAGGAAATGCCGGAGAAATGTCCTAAGTGTAAGGGAACTAAATTCACTCAGGATTCCGATGTGCTGGATACCTGGTTTTCCAGTTGGTTATGGCCATTTTCTACAATGGGTTGGCCCGATGAGACAACTGATTTGAAACGCTATCTTCCTACCAATGTATTAATTACAGCTCCTGAAATCATTTACCAGTGGGTTGCCAGAATGATAATGAGTACCCTGCATTTTATGCATAAAATTCCTTTTGATACTGTTCTATTGCATGGAACCGTGAGAGATGAAATAGGACGCAAAATGAGTAAGTCCTTAGGCAATTCTCCTGATCCGATTGATTTAATAAATACCGTAGGAGCCGATGCTTTGCGGTTCAGTATGATTTTTGGCACTCCCAAAGGTGCTGATGTTATTTTCAGTGAAAGCATTTTGGAAACTGGACGCAACTTTGCCAATAAAATGTGGAATGCCTACAGATTCATAATGATGAATGCGGAAAATATTCAGGGTCTTCCTTCGGAAAAGGAATTGCAACTGGAACTTGCCGATAAATGGATAATTTCACGACTCCAGGAAGTGACAATAGAAGTGCGTGCTCACTATGAAAATTTGCGATTTAACGATGCTGCTACTGAAATTTTTAAGTTTATGTGGGATGAATTTTGCAGCTGGTATATTGAGCTGAGCAAAGACCGTTTAGACCCTTCAGCAGAAAAGGAAAACAAATTAACTGCTAAATATATACTGCTTAATGTAATGCAACAGGGAATGCGTTTACTGCATCCCATTATGCCTTTTATTACGGAAGAAATTTGGCAGGGTATAAAAAAAATCTTTCCTCTAAAAGAAGAAGCACTGATTATTGCTGCTTTCCCGGAAGCAGATAACACACTTATAGATAAAGATATTGATAATAATATGCGCTTTGTGCAGGAAAGCATTACTGCTATTCGGAACCTGCGTAAACAAATAAACCTGGCTCCCTCTCAGGAAATTGATATTGTTATCCGCTTTGCAGAAAGTTCTCAGCAGGAACTCTTTGAAAATTATATGGCTTACTTCCGTCGTTTGGCAAAAGTGAAAACCCTTTCCGGAGGAGTGAATATTGCCAAGCCCAAAGCCGCAATTGCCTCTGTAGTTAGGAATATAGAAATATTTTTACCCTTAAGCGGACTGGTAGATATAGAAAGTGAAAAAAATCGCCTCGGGAAACAAATTGAGAAATTAACTAAAGAACTGAGCGGAATTCAGGCAAAACTGGCTAATCCCAATTTCCTGAATAACGCTAAAGAAGAAGTTGTTAATAAAGAACAAGAGAAATTTACCGAAGTAAATACCAAACTGGAACTGCTGAAACATTTACTGGAAGAACTAATGTAGCCGGAGGACACAAACTCGCTATTTCACTCACCTCCCGACCTCTTGACCTCTCGACCTCTTGACCTCTCGACCTCTTTTCATTTCCCATCCAATTCCTATTGCCAGAAGAACAACCGTTGCCAGAAGACCTGTTAAACTTAAAATCAAACTCAAGCGATAGGTCTCAGAGATAAATTTCATTTCCAGGGTATGTTTTCCCGGAGGAATAATAACTCCTCTCAAAATATGATTTGTGGGATATATTGCTGTCTCTTTGCCGTCTATAAATGCCTTCCAGCCCGCAGGATAATAGACCTCAGAAAGAACTAAAAAAGCATTTTTATCGGTTGCTACCTCATATTTAACATTGTGCATATCAAAAAAGGTCTCTTGGGCAAAGCAGCTATCCGGTTTATAAACGCCTTCAATTTTACTTTCCACAATGGCTAAAGAGTGTGGATTAAAGTATGGGTTCCGCATTTTTTGCAGACGCGCTCCCGTTTCCGGAATTACGGATAGCGAATCAACAAACCAGGCACGCGGATAAGCAGTTAAATTTTGATAGATATTAGCACCCGTGTAACTGGTAAAAACAGGTTTTATTTTGTTCAGCAGAAAAGCGTAAGGCAACGAGTCGGGATAGATAATATATTTCGTAGAAAGCATATCCAATAGAGGTGTAGGGGTTTCTGCTCCGCCTTCTTCATAAACACTTTTCAAATAGCGATAAACTTCTCCGTCATTTTTCGCGTCACCCTGAATAATCTTCCAGACATCGTCATAGCGTTTTAGTTTGGCAGCACTGTAACCATCTATGGTCTGATGATAATATGCCCATTCACCTGCAGTTCTGAAATTACCCATATTATAAGGGTAAATACGGAAATTATCTTTATCTGCCAGAAGGAATTCATCAAAATCCTGAGTTACGAAACGTGCCTCCCTTTCTTCTACCGGATAGAGGTCTTTTAAGTGTTTTCCGGTGTATGTATACAGGTCTATAAAAGTAACAAGGGTAATAAGTAGCACTAAAGCAACTTTCTTCAGTTTTTTAACGCTGGCAAGATAACAAAGTCCTAAAGAAACAGTTAACAGCAGCAAGCTCAGAATTCCGCTTTTGTAAAGCAATCCAGGTCGTAAATTTTTCAATTCGTCCAATTTGGCAAGGGCATTATATTTTTCGTATTGTTCTATTTCTGCAGCGTTTGTATAAGGCAAACCTTTAAGAACACTTTGTCCTAAAATGAGAAAGAGGATAAAAAACGCTCCGCTAACCCAGAAAGCAGTGAATAAGTTCTTCTGCCATTTACTGTTATTTTCCAGGGAAGCAATTGTATCCAAACCCAAAGCGGCAAGAATAACTCCAATAATCTGCACCATAATTAGCGTCATAGAAGGCACGCGGAATTTATTGAACATCGGCAGATACTTAAAAAAGAAATCAGATATAAAAGGCGTAAAACTGCCAAAACTGAGCACTAAAAAAATAGCAGATGCAATCCATAAAAAGAGAGAGAACTTTTTATGTTTGCCAAATAGAGCCATCACTCCCAAAGCTAAAACAACAATGCCAAAGTAGTTATAAATTTGAGTGAAGGGCATTGCCCCCCAATAGTTCTGATTTATTCCCCCAAAAAAATCAGGTATAATAAAGGAAATTATTTCTACAGGAGGAAAACTCCATTGCTGAGCATAACTTTTTTCCAGACCCGCTGTTCCCCCTCGCATTGTGTAATGACTATATTCCCAGGTAGAAAGATAGGGATTCATCACTGCTAATGCAGTTATAGCAAAAGCAATAATCAGTAACCCGGTCCAGTTGCCGAACTTTTTAAGTTGCTTATTTTTAACTGCTTCAACTAAACAATAAATCCAAAACATTCCTATAAACAAATAAAGATAATAGGTTATTTGAGGATGATTTTCCCGTAGTTGCGTAATCAGAAAAGTTGCCAGCAAACCCAAATTCAATATATTTGGCTTTCCCTTTAAACGAAAGAGAGCCCAAACAACCCAGGGGATATACATTATAGCACGGAATTTGGTATTATGACCAATTTCCAATAAGCCGACCCAATGGCAGGAAAAAGTGAAGGCAATTGCTGCAAAAAAAGCAATCCATGAGTCCATTTTCAGTTGCCTTAAGAGTAAAAAGATACCCACTCCCCCTATAAAAAGCAGAAAAATACGCCAATTGATAATTTTATCGGTCAGTTTAGTTATACTTTCCAGAAAGGGATAACGATTGGGAAAATGAATCATATAAGCAGGCATTCCGGAAAACATATAAGGAGTCCACAAGGCATTATCTTTATGTGTTGCATTATAATCAACTATGGCTTTTGCGGCACCCTGCCATTGAATTATGTCTGATGCCTGAGGTGCTTTTCCTTGATAGGCAACAGGAAAATAGATCAAACTGAGCAGGAGAAAAAGAATTATCACTAAAACCCAGGGAAGATGTTTGGCAAAAGCAGAGGGCTCTTTTTTCTTTTCTGTGATTTTAACGCTTTGGGTAGTTTTGGATGCTTTGCTGATATTTTGTCTTATTTTCTGATTGACATTTTTTCCATACATAATATCCTCTATCTATAATAATTTTTTTGCATATAAAAATAAAAGCGGATATCGGTCAAGTAAAATTCCGCTATGATCTTATCTTAAGAGGATAAAACAATGATTTTTGCGTTTAACAAAAGAATCTATGGTTACGAATGCGATATCTATGGTCATTTAAATAATGCGAACTATCTGCAACTTTTAGAGGCAGCACGCAGTGAAGCGCTTTATGAAATGAACCTGGCGCAGTCCGATTTGCAGAAAAAAGGTATTCAGCTTTTCGTCCATTACGGGGAAATAAGTTTTATTAAAGCTATTGACCACGATGAAGTTATAACTGTTAAAAGCTTTTTTACAGAAATGAACAGAATAAAAGGAAAATGGCATCAGGAAATTTATAACGCCACCAAAGAAATATGTTTTACAGCAGATATAACAATCGTTTTTGCCTCAGAAGGAAAAGCAAAACGACTGCCCGTAGAAGTATTTGAACAATTACTGCGCTATATTGAAACAAAATGAGGAATTATAAATGCGGAATGAATGCCGGGCACAGGATAAATTAGAGGTTTTTGGAAGGTTGAGAGGGTTGAGAGGGTTGAGAAGGTTGAGAGGGTTGAGAAGGTTGAGAGGGTTGAGAGGGTTGAGAAGGTTGAGAGGGTTTAGAAAGTTGAGGTGGTTCTAATAATATAAAAAGGAGAAACCCGAAAGGGCAACACAAATATAGCGAGGGGAGCATAAGCCCCTGATAAAAAAGAATGATTGATAATAAATTATTTTCTTCTTTTCCAGTTCTAAAAGTTGTTAAAGGAGAACCCTAAAAGTTTGATAAGCGCCAATCTATCATAACTATTTTTTCACATATTGTTTTATATATTCTTTCCTTTTAGCCAGTAATTCTTTTCGCTGATCAATGTTAAGTCCGTTAAATAAACTTTTATAGTTACCATAAGCATACATTGAATAATTATCAGGTAGCTTACCATAATAGGAAGTAATATACCATGCAGCAGCTTCTACCAAGTTTTTATCGGTGCCAACTCCTATATTATAACTTTGGGCGAGATAGAATTGTGCCAAGGGATATTTATCAATTTCTGCAAGCTCTTTTAGATAGTTAAAACCAATGGTTTTTGCTTCAGCATTGTTTGAGGTCATTAAATAATAAGCAACATCCATCCTGTTACCAATTGATTTGCCTTCATAGGCATTTTGGAATAATTCGTAAGCTTTATTTTTGTCTTTAGTTACATATTTTCCATCTAAATAGATTGTTCCTAAATATATTGGTGCTGCAGGATGGTTTTTCTCTATTGCTTCTTCCAAAAGGGCAATAGCTGCTTGAGGGTCTTGAACTGTTCCAAAACCATTTATTAAATTTTTTGCTTTTGCTATCATAGCTTCTGTAGGAGGATTAGAACAAGCCAGAAGATCATCTAACAAATCGTTAGCTTTAGCAAAACTATATTTTTTCCAGTTTGTTTCCATATATAAAAAAGCCAGGTTCAGCAGAGCAAAGGTATAGCCATTATCAATAGCTAAAAGATAATATTTTTCTGCCTGATCATAGTCAGGTGGTTTATTTTGCTGATAATATCCACCTAACCTTTGATATGCCTTTATTTCACCGTAAGAAACAGCTTTTTGATAGTATTTAAATGCCTTCTTTCTATTATAATAATCGTAAAATGGATAATTATAGATATCACCTAAAAGAAAGTATGCAGTTCCTGAACCCTTTTTGGCTTCGGCTTTAAGAAATTTAACTCTTTCTTTACTGGTATTTAAACTAAAACCGGTAATTGAATCAGATACAAGATTATTGGTATACAGATTATTATAGATGTCGCTTTCTTGAGCCCAAGCTAAAAAAGGAAATAACATTGCCAAAAAAACCACAAGACCTATTATTTTCTTCATAGTAATCTCCTCTAACGCCTTCTGCAGAGTTTTTTCTGTGAATTTAAGAACATATACTTCATTTCTTCTTATCTGATTTATGTCAATAACTTTTTTCCCTTGCTTTGTAGAAGACAACCCAAACGCAAAAATAGATAATTTAACCTTCAATAGAGATACTTATTTTCTTGTCCTCTATATTCTGTAAGTGCTAATTTTTGCTTTGTGGCTGACTTCAGGTCTATAAAAAGAAGATAATTTCCGAATTAAATTGTTTCGTTATTACTTGAATTGCTTTAGCATTAACTACCTATTACGGATGCCATCCGTAATAGGTAAGCAATGAGTAGGTAATGTAATTAAGGAAGAGCTGATTTGGGAAAAGATTTTGCTTGACAAATAGGAGTATATAATTTTTAATGATTTTATGTATAAAAACTGATATATAAAATCGGTTTCAGGAAAATAGTAACCGTTCAAGACGGAAAGAGATAGCTACATTGATAGCTATTTTTTTTGAGGTGAAGCGGATAGAATGATTTGATAATTTTAAGCAAAGTTTGATGAATTGATTGCGAGAAATAAGAAAATAAAGTTTTGAACCAGGTGGTTGATGTTCTCGTCAACTAATAATGAACGACGGGGATGTCGTTCTTCCGGGTTTTATGAACGACAGGGATGTCGTTCTTCCGGATTTTGAGAACGACAGGGATGTCGTTCTTCCGGATTTTGAGAACGACAGGGATGTCGTTCTTCCGGAAAAAGAATGAGGTAAAAAGATGGAATTTTACAGAGTACAGGTAGAAGAGATAGCCAGAAAGATTTGCCAGGAAATGCATCTTGCTGTGTATGACATTGAAGAGAAGATAACTGGCAAAGGGAGAATTATAACTGTCTATCTTACTAAGATTGGAGGAGTTACATTGGATGAATGTGCTGCTTTCAGTAATGCTTTAGGCAAGGAACTGGAGATATTTGACCTCATTCCGGAACGCTATTTTCTGGAGGTTTCTTCCCCCGGACTGGAAAGACCGTTAAAGCTGAAAAGTCATTATGTTAGTGCTATAAATGAAAAAGTGGCAGTGCAATTTAATGAGGGGGAAGAAAAGAAATCCATTATGGGCACATTAACAGAAGTGAATCAGGATACGATAGTTATAGATGATAGAGGTTCAGTTACAGAGATTCCGTTTAAGTCCATAATTCGTGCCAAAACAGTATTTTTATCAATACCCAAGAGGAGAGATTAAACAATGAGCGCAAATATGCTTGATGCCCTGAATAAACTGGCAGCTATCAAACAGTTAGATAAGGATATGATTCAGAAAATCATTCTGGAAGCTGTAACTTCCACTCTGCAAAAGCGTTTGGAACCGGAAGCAGGTTTACAGGTTTATATTGATGAATTTGCCGGTTGTGTGAAAGTTAAATTCAAAAGCTTGGTTGTGGAAAGAGAAGAAGGACTGGGTCAAATTTCTTTAACGGATGCAAGGAATATTTATAATCATAATGCTCAACCTGGTGAATATATAGAAAAAACGATGTCTTTATCTGAATTTGAGCCGAAAATAGTGAAGACAGTACAGAAAATAATTCAGGATAAAATCCGCCAGCTGGAAGATGATAAAATTCAGAATGACTTCAATAAACAGAAACATACAATTGTAACCGGAAAAATTAAAGCAATAGATGATTTTGGCGGCTATATTATTGATACCGGACACACGGATGCTTTATTGCCGGTGGAAGAACAGATTGAAAATGAATTCTATCGGGTAGGTGATAATATTAAGGCATATGTAGTTAATATTAGAACCGGAAAAGATGGAATTGTAATAATTCTTTCTCGAACCAATCCGGAATTTGTGAAGAAATTGTTTGAAACAGAAATTCCCGATATTTACAGCGGAGACATTAAAATCAGGAAAATTGTGCGCGAACCGGGAATCAGGACTAAGGTTGAACTGGAAACAGATAACCCGAAAATTGATCCTGTTGTTGCCTGTGTAGGACCTAAGGGAACCCGCATTGATTCTTTGCGTAAGGAATTACATGGTGAACAAATAGATATTGTTTTACACAGTGATGACCCGGAAAAGATGATTGAAAATGCCCTTGGTGTTGAAGGTATAAAAAGAGTAATTATTGAACGCAATCATTCTGCAAGCGTGATTTTGGACGAAGCAGACAAACTGATGGCAATCGGAAAACAGGGAAAAAATGTAAAACTCGCGGCTAAACTGGCAGGAATGAAAATAGATATTTATACAATGGCAGAATTTGAAGAAAAAATGGCAAAAGAAAGGAGAACCATTAGTCATATAACTGAACTGGATGGAGTTACTCCTAAAATTGCAGAAACCCTGAAACAAGCCGGTTATACAAGTGTTCAGGATGTCTATATGGCTTCCCTAGAAGAGCTTTGTAACCTTGAAGGAATGGGGCAAAAAACAGCTGAACGCCTCAAAGAAGCAGCGAAGTATTTCTGATGCCTAATAAAAACAGTAAAGCTGAACACATTCCTCTCCGCACTTGTGTAGTGTGTAAGAAAAAGGTTGACCAGAAACAACTGCTCAATTTCTTTCTCACCGAAAGCGGAATTGTGTTTGATTGTAACAGAATAATACAAGTGCGCAAATTTTATTTGTGCCCTTCTGCTGATTGTTTTAAAGGACTAACTAAATGGCGGAAAGGTTATCAGAAAAGGAAAATAAAATGAATCCCAGGATTCTTACTCTGATGCAATTTGCCAGGAAAGCAGGCAAACTTGTTTCCGGTTTTAATGCCTGTGAAAGGGCTATCAGTAACAAGGATATTTTTCTGTTGATTCTGGCAATGGATAGTTCTGAGCGCACCAGAGAAAAGATGAAAAAAATAGCTGCGAATGCTGATATTTCATCCTCTGTTATTGAAACCGGAAGTCAACAGGAAATCAGTTCTGCTTTGGGTTTGCCTTTAACTGGTGTATTTGGTATAAAAGATAAAAATTTTGCCGGTAAAATTATGGAATATTGGCTCTCTGAAACAGAGAGGAGGAAACATTGACGATTAGAGTTCATGAATTAGCCAAAGAGCTGAAAATCAGCACAATGGCTTTAAAGAAACATCTCACCGATTTAGGGGTGAATGTTAAAAGCCATATGAGCTTGATTGAGGACGAGGTTGCAGATAAAATACGCAAAAAATATAAAGAACAAGTAGACGCAGAAAAACAAGCGGAAAGAGATCGGAAGCGTCTAATAGAAATGCGTCAGGCCGCTAAAGCTCAGAAAACAACTCAGGAAATAGAAACCAAAAAGAAAGAGGAAATAGTTCCTCCTGTTGCAGAACAGGTTGAAGAAGTTCCTAAAAAAGAAGAACCCAAACCGGTAAAAGAACCGGAAAAGAAAACAGTAAAACCGGTTATAGAAAAACCGATAGAAGAAAAACCAAAGGAAAAACCGCCTAAACCAACTCCCGAAAAACACAAAATTGCTCCTCAACCAAAACCCCAAATTGCTCCTTCCAAAACAGCAGCTCCTGCAAAACCGGAATATCGTAAAAAACAAGAACTAGCAGCTCCTGCTAAAAAACCTGAACTTATTCCTCACCCTCCGGAAATTAAAAAAGAAGAGAAAAAATTCGGTAAAACAAAAATCAGTCACGAAGAACTGGGCGAAAAGAGTAAACATAAGAAAGCTATAATTTCCAGCTCCAAGAAAGCTAAACAAAAACTGATTGAGACCATTGAGATTGATGAAGCGGAAATTTCCCGGAATATAAAGAAAACCCTCCAAAAAAGCTCCAAGCGGAAAAAATATCAACGGGTAGCTCAATATGTAGAAGATCGTAGTGATGAAATCGTAATCAGGGAATTTACCTCGGTTAGTGAGCTGGCTAAAATTATGAGTGTTTCCCCTTCTGATATCATCTCCAAGTTCTTTATGATGGGTCAATTGGTAACAATGAACCAACGTCTGGACAGGGACTCTCTGGAAATGATCTGTGATGAATTCAAGGTTGATTACCGTTTTGAAGATGAATACGGAATGGATATTATAGACAAAGAACACCAACAATATGCCAATGTAGAAGAAAAACCTCGTCCTCCTGTGGTAACTATTATGGGTCATGTAGATCATGGCAAAACCTCTATTTTGGATTATATCAGGAACACAAATGTAGTTGCCGGTGAATCCGGAAATATAACACAGCACATTGGAGCTTATCAGATTGAAATAAATAAACATAAGATCACTTTTTTAGATACTCCAGGTCATGAAGCATTTACAGCTATGCGTGCACGCGGAGCCAATGTTACAGATATTGCCGTTATTGTAATATCTGCTACAGAAGGTGTTAAAGCCCAAACAAAAGAAGCTATTGATCACGCTAAAGCAGCCGGGGTCTCTATTATTATTGCCATCAACAAAGTTGACCTTCCCGAAGCCAATGTAGATAAAGTTATAGCCCAATTGATGGAAATTGGAGTTTATCCTGAACAATACGGAGGAGATATTCCCTGGTGCAGAACATCTGTTGTAACTGGAGAAGGTATCTTAAATCTGATTGAATTGATTCTCTTAACGGCAGAAATACTGGAATTGAAAGCCAAACGCGATGTTCCTGCCTCAGCAGTAGTTATTGAAGCAGGAATGGATGCCCGAATGGGTCCTTATGCTACTATTTTGATGCAAGAAGGAACTCTGCGTAAAGGAGATATTGTTGTTTGCGGTGCTGTGCATGGTAGAATTCGCAAAATGGAAAATGAGCGCGGTGCAGAAATAAAAGTTATGTACCCTTCTGATGTAGCAAGAGTTTATGGTCTTTCGGATACCCCCAAAGCTGGAGATATACTTA
>Ga0302251_1000861_pt1 | contig 22684 bp, 22 predicted proteins | sample AAG_RA_Gln_MG_FD_193534 | JGI IMG/M metagenome (GOLD analysis project Ga0302251, IMG submission 193534) | Enriched activated sludge microbial communities from anaerobic digester in WTTP, New Holstein, Wisconsin, United States - AAG_RA_Gln | ecosystem: Engineered > Bioreactor > Anaerobic >...
GCCACCACCGGGCTGCATTCCGCCGCCACCGCCGGGCTGCATTCCGCCGCCACCGCCGGGCTGCATTCCGCCGCCACCACCGGGCTGCATTCCGCCGCCACCACCGGGCTGCATTCCGCCGCCACCACCGGGCTGCATTCCGCCGCCACCGCCGGGCTGCATTCCGCCGCCACCGGGACCCTGCATACTACCGCCGCCACCGGGACCCTGAATGCTGCCACCACCAGCCGGCTGCATGCCGCCGCGACCGCCGGGCCCTGCGCCCTGAGAAGGGGACAGGATCAGATAGAATACTTCTACAGCAATAATGGCTATCAGAAGCACAATAATCACCTGAACAAATTTTTTCTCCATATCTCTTCTCCTTTCTCTTTTGTTTAACTCAGATTCCCGAGATACTTCACCATGTCAGGTTCATCATATATCTTCCACATAAGCTCATAATAAACCTTCTGATAAAACCTGCACATTGGACTCTCTCTCATGACCGTTCCAAACCATGCATATGTCTTACTGGTACACCCCCCGCCGCAGAAATATTTCCAAGTGCAGTTCCGGCATTTCGGAATGTTTTCAACAGTCCGGTCGTATAATCCTTGCATCACCTCATTCTTATCCACCACATCTGTGAGCGGTATATCATCATCTATATGGCCGACTCTGAACTCTCCGAGACCGGCACTTTCCTCACAGCCATAGATCCCTCCGTCAGTGCCAAAGCCCAGTATTGAACGCCCTATGCCGCAGGGAGATCGATCGCACATGAAGGGCCTTCTCCTGGAGATCAGATTGCCTATCTGATAGCTGATATCGTTGATGCGAAGCTTCACATCGTTCTTTCTGGCGTGTTGATATGCTTCATCGACCATTCTGAGATACTCTGTGGCAAACTCCTCTGCCCTGGTGACAGGAAACTCCAGGTTTTCCCCGGCTCTTCCAATGAAAGAAGAGAAGTTGACCCTGAAACTGTGCAGCCCCTCACCTGTAAAAAAACGAAACACATCGAGATAGCTCGACGGCTCATGGACAACAGCGAGAGCCCCTGGTGAGAGACCTTTATCACGGGCCATTCGGAAATTGTCCCACACCTGGCGAAAGGTGCCCCGCCCATCGGGAAAAACTCTGAAACGATCGTGTATCTGCTCCGGCCCGTCTATGCTGAAGCCCAGACTGACTTTGTAAGACTTTAAAAACTCCACCATCTCCCCGTTGAGAAGCGCACCGTTGGATTGAATCCTGAATGTGACATTTTTCTTCCGCTCTCTGCCCAGCACTGCAGATTCCTCAATAATCGCCGCAACATTATCAAAAACAAGAAGAGGCTCGCCGCCGTGAAAATCGACGCAGATATCCTTCTGTGGAAATTCATTTATCAGCCTCCGAACCACTTTCAGCCCTGTAGAAAGGGGCATGTTTTCCCTTGTTGCATCGGCCCTGGCAAGACAGTAGGAACAGGCAAAGTTGCAGCGATCGGTGGGGTGGAGACAGAGAAAGCTGGGGTAACTCCTGCAGTGCTCCCACAGCGATTCAGGGCGGTAATAAGCCTTGCCGTTTACCTGTATCATTCCCTGAAGATACAGTGTTGACAGAAAGTCATCACTTTCTTCCACAGAAAAATCCAGGCTCTTCCCAATCTCGAAAGCCTGATCTCTTGTAACCGGGCGGTTCAATCTCTGAAAAAACTGCAGCTCTTTTCCTTCCAGAATGATCCACGAGGCTGTCTCTCTTTCAATGAAAAGCACAGCACCACTTCTCGGAAACGACTTAAGTGAGCTGTCTCTGTTCAGCACCGCACCTTGAGATATTCTCGCTGAATTAATGCTTCTGAAAAGATCCTTCACAGTCTGCTTCCTCCCAGATAGACTCCAAAGAGCGGATCTAATGCCATCTTCCAGAGAATACTCTCGTAGAAAAGCTGAAAAAACCTGCACCACGGATCCTCTCTCATCAGATCGCCGCCTGAGCTTATCACCCTCAGCACACATCCGCCGTTGCAGAAACGTTTCCATGTGCACCTTCTGCACCTAGGTAATGCCTGAACTTTGCGTTCTTTAAGCCTCATTAATGACTCATTCTTTTCAAGATATTGCTCCAGATCCGGCACGCTGTCAATCAAGCCCAGACACATAGCATCACTGCGATTCACATCATCAGAGCCACATCCATAGAGCCTTCCCTCTTCATCAAACGACAGTATATTCACTCCTGCTTCACATGGAGAGGCAAGACAGGGATGAGAGAGTTTCCCCTGAGAATGCATATGGGCGATGCGCAGGGAGAGATCATGAAGCACAAATGGCGATCTGCACTCGCGAGAAACATTGTAGAGTCTCTCCAGAACCTCCATAACCTCATGGAAAAGATTATCCGGCTTCACTCCATCCTCGCCTGAACAGCATAAGCCCGATGTGAAGGGAAGATCTAGTGCCAGGCTCTTCTTTCCTCTGCGGAGCAGCAGCTCCAGCGCTTCACCACACTCCCTGCCATACCAGGAAATATGAGGAATCACAGTTATACCGCTGCTCTCAATGGCATCGATTGAGACCAGATATCTTTCCAGATCCTGAGATGAAGGCCGGCCGGCCATCCAGTGCACATCTGCTCCAAAGCCGGCAAGAAAATCAATCGTCTCTGTATCAGCTACCACCTCCTCTGCCTCTAAGGCAAATATTACTTCCCTGCCCCGTCTCTTCGACTCACCTTCTATATATGTCAGCAGAGCAGACAGATCTTCATCAAGGTGAAGTGCTCGAAGACCCTTCAGATATACTATAAACTTCCTGGCAGAGGATCCATTGAAAATGCTTGATATTACAGTCTTCCACCTGGCGACTGAATATGAAAACGCCTGCGAAGAGCAGTGGGAGCGGGCAAGTACTATACTGCAGCAGGATGTCATATTCTGCGGCGTGACGAAGGATCGACCGTCAATTTCGAGCATCTTCCTCCTGAAAAGTCTCCCCACTCTTATAGAAAGAGCCTTCACCTCATGATACGCTTTTCCATCAGCCACGCTGCGCCACGTGACAGGCCGGGCCAGAAGGCTGAGCAATTCAAGATCACAGTCTTCTGCTGTAATCCATTGACCGGTCTCCGGATCGAGAAGGACTACAGTACCATCTTTTCTAAGAGTCTTCAGAGCCTGGTTTTTAAGAAGCACGCTCTCCCAGGGCAGGGAAAAGCCTTCCTCTGTCATTGTCACTCCACTCTCCGTGTGCATGATTCAATAATCAACAGCATAACTGGCACCACCCGCTGTCACAGAGCATCATGACATACGCTGAACTGCCGTAAAATCTTATGATTCCTGAAGAAATACGTGCATATTCTGGGCGCCAGCATACCGTACATAATACCATTAAAAACCGGATTCATCAAGAGTGAGTGTCTGTTTCAGTGTTTATTCCCGAAAAGTATGTTGACTGTAATACCCCTGTTCATGATAACGAAATTCACTGTTATATATTGTACAGAAGCCTGGGTAGATTTGATATCAATGTAGCGGTGATGAATCGAAAGGAAGGGAGAGACGGAAAAATGTCAAAGTTCTAAGTGTGGAGGAGAGATGAAAAAAACAGACATCAAGCTCGGATATGCCTGCAATAATGACTGTATTCACTGTGTCGTCTCTGATTTCAAGGATATTCTGCTCAGAAAGGGCTCCTCGGAAAACCTCACCACCGAGCAGTATATTGAAGAGATGACTGAGAGCAGAGATAAAGGTGCGGAATTAATAGTCTTCACCGGTGGAGAGCCTACGATCCGCCAGGATCTGATACCACTTCTAATAAAGGCCAGAGAGATGGGCTATAAGATCCAGATTCAGACAAACGGCCGACGCTTCAACGATCGCGGATTTGCAGAGAAAGTCGCGGCTTGCGGCATCGATACATACTGCATAGCTCTCCACGCCCATACCGCTGAGGTTCACGACTCCATCACGCGCCGAAAAGGAAGCTTTAAAGAGACAAGTGAGGGGATAAAGAACCTGATGGATCTCCATCAGAATGTAATAGGGAAGTTTGTCATCTCAAAGTATAACGTTACTTTTCTCAAAGAGACGGCAAGACTCTTTGTGGAGCTTGGAATGACCCGTGTCAGTGTAACTTTTCCTCACGGCTGCGGAAATGCGCGCAAATATTTCCTCGATGTGGTGCCAAGATATGACGACCTTGCTCCTTCACTGTATCAAACTCTACAGTACCTGGAAGAGAGAGATATCATAATAGACACGGAGGCCATACCCTTCTGTCTGATGACAGGTTTCGAGCGCTACGTTCAGGACCTCACATATTCACCTGAGGACCGGATCGAGCTGAAGCAACTGGGAGTGGATAAAACGATCGACTGGAATTTGGAGAGAAAGAATATAAAGAAGAAGTTCGCAAATTGCAGGTGCTGCCGCTATGACAGCCTCTGTGAAGGGCCCTGGAAAGAATATCCTGAGAACTATGGAGAGAGTGAGTTCATCGCCGTTCAGGGTAAAGAGGTGTGCTCCCCGAAGCAGATCAGAGACGGCACATTCTTTCGTTCATACCGGACAGAGAAGCCTTCCCTTTATTATTTGACAGTGACACGCTGAGCTTCAATACAATAATGATTATCAGAGACATAGTCATCACCAGGTTCAGAAACATCGAATCACTTTCCATGGCGCTCCATGAGAAGCTGACCCTGCTCACCGGAAAGAACGGTCAGGGGAAGAGCTCCATACTGGAGGCTATAGGATTCCTGCTGACAGGCCGCTCTTTTCGGACCTCACGTGAAGGTGAACTCATTCAATGGCATTCCTCACACGCCCGGATAGACGGCATGGTGGAGCAGCGCGAACGCAATGCAGAAATATCAGCTGTTCTTTCATACAGAGATCGAAGTGCTGATGATACGGTAAAAAAACAGATAGTGATAGATGGTGTACCTCTCAGAAAGCTTTCGCAGTATATCGGAAAGATGGAAGTGGTAATCTTCTCGCGCATTGATCTTGAAATAATCGCCGGATCTCCCCAGAATCGCCGCCACTTTCTTGATCATCTCCTCTCCAGGATAGGAAATCAATATCTTTTTTCACTTCAACGCTATCACACCGTCCTGCGTGAAAGGAACAACTGGCTTCGCACACACAGAAAAGCTCATCCTGCAATGGAGGAGGTATGGAAGGAACAGCTCGCACAATACGGCACAATAATTGTAAGGAATCGCCAGAGCTGTGCCGTCGTGCTCTCAGAGTTACTGAGCACCGTGTTTTCACATCTTAATAAAAGAGCTCACCAAATTGAGCTCACCTACCGCCCGTCCTTTCCATTTACAGATGTGGAGAATCTGAAAGAGCACTTTCTGCATCATCTTGAAAGGACAAGAAACACTGAAGAGGCCAGAAAAACAACCATAATCGGGCCTCACCGGGATGATCTCTCCATATCACTTGATGGATCCCTGCTTCGAACTTATGGCTCACAGGGCCAGCAGCGGCTTGCCTCTCTGGCACTTAAACTGGCAGAATGTGAAGCCATGAAGCTTCATTCCGGTGAAGAACCTCTGCTGCTGCTTGACGACTGCTTCTCAGAGCTGGACGAAGAAGCCAGGGAGAAGCTTTGGGCTCTTCTGGATTCAAAAGGGCAGGTGTTCATGACTTCAAATGACATGCCCCTTGAAGAAAAAAAACTTCATCAATGTCGAATCTATCAGGTAAAAGACGGAGCTCTGCATTAAGAGGAATAATAAGCCGATCCAGAATACAGACCCGGCCGGGAATTGCAGAGCCTTACATGAAAGAGATATTATATGAAATCACTGAAAGAAATCATCGAACAATCCATGAGCTCACTTAGAAAGAGCCAGGCATTCAAAGAGCATTGGATAGCCTCGAAATGGTGCGAAAGTGTAGGTGATCAGGTCGACAGACGGACAGCACCTGGCAGACTTGTCAGTCAGGTGCTCTACGTCCATGTTGCCAGCTCAGTATGGGCCACCCAGCTTCAGGCTCTGAAGAGCCATATCCTGATGGAGCTGAACAGAAGAATATACCCCCTCAAGGTCAAAGACCTGCGTTTTCAGGTGAGATATCCTCTCAGAAGGACTCAAGAGGTGAATCTGCAGCAGGAAGATGATGAAGATACAGTTCCTCCTGCTTCGACACCGCTTGACAGTGACACAGAGAAGAAGATCGATGAGATAGTTCAAACTCTCGACGAAGACTCGCTGAGAGAATCACTTCACTCCCTTCTAACCAGAGACGAACAGCTGAAATCACACAGGCGATCTCTGGGATGGAAGACGTGCAGAGGCTGTGGAGTGTTAATAAGTAAACAGACGCTCTGCCCCTTCTGCACTCTTCAAGGGGTTCGGGATACTGAAGAGAAGGAGATTCCGGAAATCAGCCCGGAGGAGCTGGAATAAACTGCAGCTTTGTGAATCCTTTAATAAAGAGCGGAGGCAGGCGCACTGAAGTTTCCATAATTGGCTGCCGGGCGAATAAAAGCTCTACTCCTTCATACTTCAGGAGCTCAGAAATTGTCCCTGGTAAGTCGGGGCTTGGGTTGAGAAGTAAGGGGAGTGGCAATGTCCGGCACAGGGTCCTCAAGATAGCTGAAGTATTTTTTCTCGAGCATCGCACCGATGAAGGGGATCCGAAAGTGATCGCCCCTGAAGGCCTTATACGCAATGTAAAAGACTATGGAAAGCATAACACAGTATACAAGAATAAATATGACAAAGACAGATAAGAAAAAGCAGCCCTTCTCCATGTATCCCTTCCATACATACCCATCACGGATGATACCCTTGAGAGACGGCACACAGCTGAATATTCCTATCATGATAAGAAATAGAACTATCTGAGCCACAACAAGAGCTGCACCAAAGATAAGCGCCTGCAGAGCATGGTATTTCATGAAAGGCTCTTCACGCTTTTTAGTGAATAGTATGAGAGGAGAGACAATATACCAGAAAGGATAGCCGAGTGCGGCGATCATGGTGTCTCCCTCTTCCATGGGAGGAAGAATCTTCATAGACCGCTCCTTCACATTACTTCCATCTTGAGAACAGAGACTTAGTTTAGACCAAACCTCTTCTTCAGCAAGGCGAGCTTGCTGCTGGTATATTCGAGGTATGGCTCAGGGTCAGTGGGAGTTCCGGCCAGCTGCACCTCGTAGTGGATGTGAGGCCCTGTAGAGACTCCTGTAGAACCGATGCGGGCAATTATCTGACCTTTTCTGACCATCTGGCCCTGCTGAACATCGACACTGGAGCAGTGACCATAAAGTGTCTGCATGCCATTTCCGTGGTCAACCATGACGGTGAGGCCATAACCTGAATAATATCCGGCGCAGGTAACCCTTCCATAAGCCGTGCTGTAAATTGGTGATCCATATATTGCCGATATGTCTATTCCACTGTGATATCTTTCATAACCGTAGATTGGGTGAATTCTCATGCCGAAGCCTGAAGTAATGGGACCTGATGCCGGCCAGATGGATGGTATTGATTCAAGCATTCTGAGCATTCTTTCACGATCCTGCTCATGTTTGTATGAAATAGCCTCTTTTTCAAGCTCTTCCATTTCAGTTTTTGTTGCATTGACTTCATGATTGAGAAGTTTAAAATCTGTTCTGAGACGCAGAAGGTTAACAGAGCCTGATCTGGCTGCCTTGATGGAGCGTTTTCTGCTGGTTGCCGGCTGCGTTTTCAATCCAACGATCTTTCGCACTTCGTTGCTCTTCTTTTCTATGGTGTCTAGCTTTGTGGCGATCTCCTGGTTCTGCTTCACAAGAAGAGTGGAGATCTGTTTCTTTTCCACCTTGAGTCTGTCAATGATCATTTCCTGTTTTACTGTGGCATCCTTGAGAGCCAGGAGCTGCTCTTCTTTGGACTTGACCTTATGTGAGTTACTCTGCAGAATACCGGCAGTAAACGTAATAAGCATGGTCAATGCAAGGATTATATGCATGGGCTTGAATTTCAATATTCGAACATGTCGTGCATCTTGAGAGACAAATCGAATGGTCCAGATTCGCTTGAGAAAGCTCTTTTTGACCCGCTTCACGTTCTGCTCCATCATTTCCTCCTTCTGGTGCCACATTTATTTCAATAAAACAGGAAAGATCTGAGATTCTACATATCCTGATAAAATCCTCTTTTATTCTCAGTTATTGTGCACTCACCGTCGTGGCTATTGTTCTCAGCGTTACTGTACCAGTTAGCTCCAATCAGGTGAATCTGCGGCACATGGTAGTGTTTACTTACCGCTGCTTCCTTCCGGACCTGACGGGGTTCATAAATTACCATTGCGCAGAGCCCAATCTTCAACACCACTTTTTACAGGCAGACCTGAAAAAATAGATCCCCTCAGGTGAGAATTCAGCCTTGCTATCGCGGATTGCAAGAAGAGGGAACCGCTACTTCCCCGCCTAGCACACCATGACACGATTCCTTATGAGCGGAGAGAGAGGGATTCGAACCCTCGAGACAGGTTTAAAGCCCGTCTACACGATTTCCAGTCGTGCGCTTTCAACCAACTCAGCCATCTCTCCCGATCGATGGTCACGGACAATTTTCCACTATGATACAAAAAAAACAGGATTAAGTCAATAGACCGAGGATTGTCCCTTCCTAATAAATACACAGTATTTTTCAGCGTTTTTTGCAAAAAATCTCTTTTTTACACTTTTTTTCAATGTGATTTCTGACAATATGCTTATGTTTTAATGAAGAGCTTTGCAGAGAGCTCATGGCCGAGGTGATGAAGCTGATTCTGCCTTCTTTCTGGGAGTGGGTGATATAACCACCTTTCTCAAAGGCTCCTCTCCCTGGGAATATGTGCTGATCTGCTCATCATCCTGCAGTGCAAGGTGGATTATCCTTCGCTCATTTGGCATCATAGGCTCGAGGACGACATTCTTTTTATCCTGCTTGGCCTTTTCTGCCAGTCTCTTTGCAAGATCCTGAAGGCTCTTCTCTCTCCTGGAACGATAGCCTTCAACATCCAGAATTATCTTTGTCTTTTCCTTGTTGTTTTTATTTACAACGAGATTCAGTATAAACTGAAGTGCTTCCAGAGTCTGTCCTCTCCGGCCTATCAGGAGGCCCAGATCTCCGCCTACTATATTAAATCTGTACTGCCCTTCTTCAGCCTCTTTTTCAATTTCACCAGTAAGATCGAGCATTCTGAGAATGGATTTCAATACTTCTTCTGCTTTATCTTCAGCTTCTTCCTTGAGCTTGACACGCACTCTTGCAAACTTGGTTCCCCAACCAAAGACTCCCTTGGCACCTTCGTCAATAACTTCAATCTCCACCTTGTCCTTATCGGTCGCTCCGAGTTCATTCAGTGCCGCCTGTGTTGCTTCATCTACCGTCTTTCCATATTGCTCGACAACTCTCATTGTTCTACTTCCCCCTTATATCTATAAAGCGTTAGTTCTCTTTGACATCTTCAACTGCCTTGGCCGGTGGCGATTTCATGATGGCTACCTGTTGAAATATGCTGAATATGTTGAATGCAAGCCAGTACAGAATAAGCGCACATGGAAACTTCCACTGCCACATCATGTATGTGAACAGGATCGGCATGAAAGTGCTCATCATCTGTTGTGTCTTTACCGTTGCAGGATCGGTAGATGCAGTGGTGGTTGATGTCTTCTGAGTAAGATACATGCTGAATCCATAAAAAAGAAGCAGGGGCAAATCATGACCTGCAAGGTTTCGCGCAAAAATCTCCGGATATTTGAAGGATAGAGGCGTGCCTATCCAGAGAAAATATGCTTTCCCGAAGACAGCCTGATAGCTTGTGATAGTCTTCCAGATACCCCAGAGAATAGGCATCTGGATCAAAAGAGGGAGACAGCCGCCAAGAGGATTGACCTTATGCTTCTTATAGAGAAGCATCATCTCAGTGTTCATCTTCTGAGGATCGCTCTTGTAGCGGTCCTGCAGCTTTTTCATCTCAGGCTGAATGGCCTGCATATCCTTCATCGACTTATACTGCTGTTGAGTGGGAATATACAGAGCAAGCTTAATCAGAGCTGCAAGGAGCAGTACGGATACACCATAATTGCCTGTAAAGGCATAGAGCTGATCGATGATCATCATCAGATAGTTCTCAATAATTTGCACAATAACCCTCCAGAAGTGTATACCGCTACTTCACCGGATCATATCCACCCCTGCAGAAGGGATGACATCGAAGTATTCTTTTAACAGCAAGAAACGAACCTTTCCAGAACCCGTATTTCTCAATCGCTTCCAGGGCATACTGGGAACAGCTCGGAGTAAAACGACATACAGGGGGAAGAGACTTCCGTATGTACTGATACAGCCTGATTGCCTGTACCGCCACTCTCTTCATCAATTCTGCCTGCCTGGAACAGACAACTTTCGCAGATTACCTTGTATCATCAGCATCTCCATCAAATCAATGCAGAATACCCGCTTTATCTAAAAGAGTAAGGAGCTGCTCTCTCATTATCGAAAAAGATAAATCCCGCGAAGAAGATCTTGCCATAATGACAATATCATATCCACTGTCAACCCTGTGCACGAGTGCCCGAACAATTTCACGCAACCTTCTTTTTATCAGATTGCGGATTACATGTGTTCCAAGCTTTTTCCCCACACATATTCCAAAGCGTGCTGTTCCATAATCAGTGCCTCTGAGATAGACTGCAAGCACTCTGCTGGAAATGCATCGACCTTTCTCCAGAGTCTCTCCAAACTCCCAAGGCTTCTTTATTGTCACATAAGCCATGGTTCTAAGCAGTAAGGCGTTTTCTACCTTTTCTTCTTCTTCTCTTGAGAACCTCGATGCCACTGGTGGTGGACATGCGCTTCAGAAAACCGTGTTCTTTCTTGCGGATGCTTTTTTTCGGCTGATAAGTGCGCTTCATGGCAATCATTCCCTCTAAATAAAGATTACAGAGAGCCTCTCAGGAGACTCTTCTGCGTATATGGCAGGAAAAAGTGAATCCTCGATATTATACCCTGCACATGAAAAAAATGTCAAGCGTGAAGATTACGTTATAATTTCGCTGTCATGACCCTTCTGAAAAGTTATGGACAGACCCTGACCATATCTTGTATTCATATTGTAAATGTCATCTATATCTTGTACTTCCATGCCTGTTGTTAATGACTTCACTGGGGATAACTTGAAGACTAAAAAATAATTTTCAAATGGCAGAGATGCCTGTGTTATGCCTGTCAGGCAAAGTTATCCACAGAGGAATCAGGTATTCTGTGGAAATGTGGAAAAAATATTAGAAAGGAAATTTGTTATCTCCTTCGAAAGCATGAATAACCCCATGCCCATGAGAAGAGCGTATTTTCTTTATTTCAGGCATGGGAGATCCGTTTTATTGGGAGATACTTCGGAATCCAGAAGGAGAAACATTTTATGAACGAGCACGTCGAACTAAAAGATTTTGAACTGCTCTGGAAGGAGTGTCTTAAAATACTGGAAAGCTCACTTGAGAAACCAACTTTTGAGACCTGTCTTAAAGATACCACTGCCATTTCTTTTGAGAAAAACCTCATGACACTTGGTGTTTCTTCCTTTGCAAAGAACTATCTCAAGAAGAAAAGTGACTTGAGAGAGATAATTACAGAGACGCTGTCCAATCTTCACGGCAAAAAATGCACAATCCATCTCATTGCAGTTGAGAACGCCGACATCCATGTAACAGACACCTCTAACGATAATAAAACTGAACAGAGCCATGTAAAGGAAAAGGAAAAAGGCAAGGAGTTCACGCTTCCCGGTCATGACCCGTTTCGTCTGAATCCCAAGTATACTTTCGATACATTCGTAATCGGCAACAGCAACAGCTTCGCCTCCGCAGCCTGCAGAGCTGTTTCCGAATCGCCAGGGATCACATACAACCCGCTTTTCATATATGGAGGAGTAGGACTGGGAAAGACCCACCTTCTGCAGGCAATAGGTAACAAGGTCCTCTCACATGACAGGAAGATGAGAGTGGTATATGTATCCACGGAGAAGTTTACAGCGGAGCTGATCAAATCACTGCAGGAAGGAAAGATGATACAGTTCAGAGATCATTACAAGAATCTGGACGTTCTTCTGATAGACGACATTCAATTTCTGATAAACAAGGAAAGAACACAGGAAGAGTTCTTCTTCACTTTCAGCGAGCTGCACGGTGCCGGCAGGCAGATTGTCATAACATCTGATCGACCTCCAATCGAGATACCCACTCTCTCCGACCGGCTCCGCTCCCGCTTTGCCTGGGGACTGGTAGCCGATATCCAGCCGCCTGATATAGAGACACGGGAAGCGATATTACGCAAAAAGGCTGTTGCCATGAACATGTCAATTCCACTGGATGTCATTTCCTTCATAGCCCAGAAGATACCTTCCAACATCAGAGAGCTCGAAGGCGCCTTGATAACAGTGATAGCCTTTGGATCTATTCATAAAAAGGAATTAAGTGAGGATCTTGCAAGAGAAGCTCTTAAAAACATTATACCAAATGGAAAAGAAAAGACAATAACTCCAGAAATGATACAAAATAAAGCAGCAGAGTATTTTGGAATAAAAAGATCAGATATAATAAGCGAAAGAAGAGATCAAATATTCTCATACACACGTCACATTGCAATGTTTCTAACCAGAGATCTCACAAACCTTTCCCTGCCCGATATTGCCAGAGCATTTAACAGAACAGATCACACCACAGTGCTCCATGCCTGCAAAAAAGTTACCAGACTGCTTGAAGGACCTAAAACCAGAAATGAAGTGGATAACATTAAAAACCTGTTGAAAGAGTAAGTATATGCTGTGGAAAAAATGGCAATACCTGTGGATGAATATAAATGGTTGTTGATAAGGAGGAAAGCTCTGCACAATCTGTGAATATGTTATACACAGAGGCCAGAGTCACAGAATCCACTTACGGTAATGATTCCGACTTTGTCCACACAATTCACAGGCCATGTAACATGATACAACAGATCTTATATATATATGTTATTATTGAGTCTTGAAAGAGAGGTCATCAATGAGGACGACAGTCAGCAAAAAAGACATAGAGCATGCAGTATCAATAACTTCAAGGGCAATCAGCCAGAAGAGCCCGCTGCCCATTCTGTCTCACTTTCTGGTAAAGGCAGAAACAGGGAAGCTTACAGTTTCTGCTACTGATCTGGAAATAGGCATAGAATGCACTGTTAAAGCCCAGGTGATGGAAGAAGGCGCATTCACCACACCTGCCAGGACATTCCAGGAGATTGTCAGTCTGCTCCCTGAAGAGGATCTGCTCTTGACAATAGAGAGAGAGGAGCTGACCATAACTTCATCACGGTCTAATTTTACTCTTATGACTCTATCTGCTGATGAATTTCCTCTGATACCGAAGATAAGTGAAATATCTGACTTCACAACAACTCAGAAAACACTGAAAGAGCTCATCAGACACGTAAACTTTGCGGCTGCAGAGCAGGAAGAGACAAGGGCCATTCTGACAGGAGTGTTGATAGTTCTGAAGGACAACATCGTGGAGTTTATAGCCACTGATGGAAGAAGGCTTGCAAGGATGAAAGAGACAGTCGAGAGGGTCTCAGAGAATGACATGCGCTTCGTAATTCCGAGCAGGACACTTGATGAACTGGTGAAGTTTCTGAAAGATCCTGAAGACAGGGTATCTGTATGTGTGAAAGGTGGACAGGTGCTCTTTGAGATGTCCGGTCTTTATGTATTATCCCGCATACTTGACGGTAAGTATCCAGGTTTTGAGCAGATTGTCTCTCTTGTACCGGACAAGAAGGTTAAGATTGACAGGCATCAGCTTCTCATTGCAGTGAAAAGAGCTCTGGTAATGGCAAGGGATAAGCAGAATCCTCAGCTCATAAGGATGAAAGTTGAGAAGGACAGGGTAATTCTGAAATCAAACACTCCTGATATTGGCAGTGCATTTGAAGAGGTTCCATCGTCTCTTGAGGGAGGAGAAGTTGAAATAGCATTTAACGGTGATTATTTCTGTGAAGTTCTTACGACACTTGTCGAGAATACAGTCATATTGGAGCTTACAGAGAGTGATATGCCCAGCATTGTCAAGCCTGCTGGCAGAGAAAACTATGTATACGTGGTTATGCCCGTTCGTCTAAAAGAGCATATTGTAGAAGACTGATCTCCTGGAACAGGCAAATTACCAAAAAATGTTGCAAAAGAAAAACAGATGTGATAAAATACAAAAAAACAGTGCACCATACGGAGAGATGGCCGAGCGGCTGAAGGCGAACGCCTGCTAAGCGTTTGTAGGGACTTTAAATCCTTACCCTGGGTTCGAATCCCAGTCTCTCCGCTTTTAAGAGCATACAGCCACGCCGGCGAATGTCGGAGCTTTGGAGTTTTTTATTTAAGAGATGTGTGCGGCCGTAGCTTAACTGGATAGAGCAACAGACTACGGATCTGTAGGTTGGAGGTTCGAATCCTCTCGGCCGTGCGAAATGCGCTCGTAGCTCAATTGGATAGAGTGTCGGCCTCCGGAGCCGAAGGTTGGAGGTTCGAGCCCTCTCGAGCGCGCTATTTTTTTCCAGAGAGACACGGTGGGTTCCAAAGAGCAGAAAGATGACGAAGACTTCATGCTTGAAGCTGTTGCCGAGGCACACAAGGCTTTCAGCGTTGGAGAAGTTCCTGTAGGAGCCGTCATTGTAAGGGATGGAAAGATACTGAGCAGGGCTCACAACCAAAGAGAGAGCACCTCAGATCCTCTGGGACATGCCGAACTGAGGGCGCTTCAGATTGCATCTCAGAATACTGGTGACTGGCGGTTCGAAGGGTGTTCGATCTATGTTACTCTTGAACCTTGTCCCATGTGTACAGGTGCACTGCTGGAGACGAGGATGAAGAGGCTGATCTATGGAGCTGCTGATCAGCGTTTCGGTGCTGCCGGTTCAGTAATTAATCTGGCAGATTATCCCGGCCTTCCTAGGCGGCTGGAAGTGAAAGCAGGGGTCCTCGAAGATCAGTGCCGCGAACTCCTTGCCCGTTTTTTTCGCAGGGAGAGAAAAAAAAAACATAAGGAGAGATGGCTGAGCTGGTTGAAAGCGCTCGACTCGAAATCGAGTAAGGGGATGATGAGTCTTCTTCGGGGGTTCGAATCCCTCTCTCTCCGCTCTGTGATTCAGAGGCTCCTGCAGATGGGATGCCTCTTTACTTTTACCCGTCATGACTGAACCTGGAGTGATGACAGAAAAGCCTGGCTCTGTTTGGAGAGAATGCTGTGGATAACTGTGAAGACACAATTGTTGCTATTTCTACGCCTCCGGGTGAGAGCGGCATTGGCGTGATACGCCTGAGTGGAGCCAGGTCTCTTGATATAGCCGGAGCCATGTTCAGATCATCCCGGAAAGACATGAGACTCAGGCATTCCAGGATCCATTATGGCCATGCGGTTTATCCTGAGAGCGGTGATGTAATCGATGAAGTGCTTCTGCTTGTGATGAAGTCGCCTCACTCTTATACCAGAGAGGATGTGGTTGAGATTCAATGTCACGGTGGAGCGCTGCCCATGACAGGTATACTGGAGAGCTCGATCCGTCTGGGAGCCAGACTTGCCGGTCCCGGTGAGTTCACCAGAAGAGCCTTCATGAACGGGAGGATAGATCTTCTTCAGGCTGAGGCCGTTATTGAGTTAATCCGATCCAGATCTGAAAAAGCGCTTCATATGGCTTCAAGACAGCTTGGCGGGAAGGTGTCTGAGGAGCTTGCGGAGATCCGCAGAAGAGTGGTTGAGCTTCTTGTAACAGTTGAAGCGCCTCTCGACTTTCCTGATGAAGAGATTCCTGCCCCTTCTGACAGAGAGCTTCTTTCTTCTCTTACCGGACTCTGTGATGATATAGGAAAGGTTATTGAGCGCACTGAAACCTCCCGCGTATACCGTGAAGGACTGCGCTGTGCCATAGTCGGGAAGCCCAATGTGGGAAAATCTTCACTTCTGAATGCGCTTGTAGGTCAGGAACGTGCTATCGTCACTGAGTTTCCCGGTACGACGCGGGACAGTATAGAATGCTGGATCAGCATAAGAGGTATTCCTGTCACTCTTCTTGACACGGCAGGTCTCAGGAGCACCGGCGATCCAATCGAGAGGGAAGGTGTCAGAAAGACTGAAGAGGCGCTTCTTACCTCTGACTGTGCTCTTATGGTCATTGATCATACAACCGGTGTGACCAGGGATGACGAAGAGATACTGGACATGTTGAAAGAGAGAGAATTGAAAGTTATTAATGTCATCAATAAATGTGATTTATTACTCTCTGAGAAGCCGAAGGCTTCGTCATCAATTACTGTCGGTGAAGGATCGGTCTCTGTTTCTGCAATGACAGGACTCGGAATTGACATTCTGAAAGAGACAATTGGCAGCAGACTTTCACAGCAGGGTGAGAGAGGAGATGGATGTGCCCTCTGCAGCACCAGACATCTGGAGGTGCTGATACGCGCCAGGGAAGCATTGAAAGAAGCTCAAACGGCTATCCGGGAGGGCTTTCCTCACGATGCCTGTCTTGTTGAACTGAAAAGGGCTCAGTATTCTTTTGGAGAGCTTTTTGGTGAAGATTACAGTGTAGAAGTTCTCGATACGCTCTTCAGTGAATTCTGTGTCGGAAAGTGAGAATGGTAGGTAATGAAAAGCTCTCTGCTGCTGAGACAAGGTGCCGGTGAGATGGGTATTGCTCTTACCGACGAAATGTGTAGAACCCTGCTGGAGCTTGCAGATCACGTGCTCTTCTGGAGGACTGTGGCCGGTCTCACCTCATATACAGACCTGCAGGATGTGCTGATTTATATGGTGCTGGATTCACTTGCGGCAATGCCGATGCTGGCCGCTTCATCTTCATTGAAAGTGCTGGATCTCGGAACCGGTGCGGGATTTCCAGGCCTGCCTCTGAAGATGGCAATGCCATCAATTGATCTGACTCTGATGGACTCCAGCAGGAGGAAGGTAGAGTTCCTTACCAGTCTTGTCAGGGTAATGGGTCTCAGTGAAGTAAGCATATGTTGCTGCAGGGCGGATGATATCAGGAGTAATGAGACTCTGCGCTCCTTTGATGTGATAGTGTCCCGCGCCTGTGCGTCGCTGGCAGAGCTCTGTCAGCTCTCACTGCCCTACCTGAAACAGGGAAGCAGGATTCTTGCCTGGAAAGGTCCTCAGCTCGATAAAGAGCTGGAAGATGCCAGGCCCATTCTCTCAGACAACAACCTTTTCTTTGATGGCTCTTTTCCTTATACCCTGCCCTTTGCGGGACGATCCTGCACTATTGCAGCCGTGAGAAAGATGTGAGAGGTCTGCATATTATTCAGAAAACTTGCAGGGAAGCCTTCCGGAGAAGGATTTCCAGGTGATGTGTATAATCCTGTTCATGTTATATGTTTCGGGAGGATATGGTGATGGAGAGATTGAGTGGCTCATCCCGCGCTGAGGAAGGTGGAAGAGAGATGAAAATGGTTGGTGTTGACAAGGTGATACCTTATCCCGGTCAACCCAGAAAGATTTTTAACAGCGATACACTTTCAGAGCTTGCCGCTTCAATTTCTCGTTATGGTATAATTCAGCCCCTCATAGTAACCAGGAAAGGTGGAGGCTACCAGATTGTGATAGGCGAACGCCGCTGGAGGGCTGCCTGTGAAGCTGGAGTTAGAGAGGTTCCTGCAATCATAAAAGACATAAGTGATCGCCAGGCATTGGAGATGGCACTCGTTGAAAACCTTCATCGCGATGATATAAACCCTATCGAAGAGGCAAGGGCCTACGAGAGCCTGCTGGATACATATAACTATACTCAGGATGAACTCTCCTGCAGTCTGGGTAAGAGCCGTCCTTCCATTACAAACGCTCTCAGACTTCTTAAATTGCCTGCAGTTGTGCAGGATGATATAGCCACAGGTGTGCTCACGGCCGGACACGGAAGAGCTCTTCTCTCTCTCACTGATGAGAGTCTCATCGGAGAGGTGCGGAGCCGGATCCTGGCTCATCATCTATCAGTCAGACAGACTGAAGAGCTGGTAAGGAAGATGGAGAAGGAAGGCGGCGAAATTCCTCATAGAAAGGAGCATTCACGATGGACAGACTATGAGGAGACTCTGGAGCACAGTCTGGGAACGAAAGTGAGCATTCACAGCAGTAAGAAGGACCGGGGAACCATAGAGATACATTTCGGCAATGCTGCTGAGCTGGAGAGGCTCATGGAGTCTCTTTCTTCACCGTTAAGGAGATACTCGAAGGAGCGAAACGCTAATATTCTCTGATGCTTCTGCAGTTGAAAGATTTGAGTGTTTTATGCAGGGAGTCAAATTATCTGAGAGAGGAGTTTTGACGTGAAAGAAAAGGAGCATCGTGCTCTCTACAGGAAGTGGCGATCCCAGCGCTTTTCTGAAGTTATCGGTCAGGAGCATATATGTCGAACTCTTCAGAATGTGCTGAAAGACAGGAGACTCCTGTTTCATGCCTACCTTTTCTCCGGTCCCCGCGGTACTGGAAAGACCAGTATGGCACGCATAATGGCCAAAGCTCTCAACTGTATGGAAGGGGCACCGCATGAAGAGCCCTGCAATAAATGCATAAACTGTCTGAGAATCGCCGATGGTTCATCGCTTGATGTAATGGAGATCGATGCCGCCTCCCACACATCCGTTGCAATGGTGAGAGAGCATATAATCGACAAGGTTAACTATGCACCGATGGAGGGTCATTACAAAGTATATATCATCGATGAGGTGCACAAGCTTTCAAACGAATCCTTCAATGCACTGCTCAAGACACTGGAGGAGCCTCCTCCCCACGTAGTATTCATTCTTGCCACAACTCACCCTCATGAACTGCTTCCAACTATTCTTTCTCGCTGCCAGCGCTTTGATTTCAGGCGTATCTCTCAGAGTGACACTATCAGACGAATGCGGAGCATAAGTGAGGAGGAAAGGTATTCTGTGGAAGAGGGAGCCCTTGGCGTCATAGCACAGGCATCTGAAGGCTCTCTTCGTGATTCTCTTGTAATTCTCGAACAGGCAGCGTCTTATTCGGAAGGTGAAATCACCACAGAGCGGGTAGTCTCTCTGCTGGGGCTTACCGATGTGTCGGTGCTTTTCAGTGCAAGTCAGCTCGTAGGGGAAGGAAAGGTATCACCTGTTCTTCACTTACTTGATGAGGCGGTGAAGGAAGGTAGGGATCTCTTCCGCTTTACACTCGATCTTCTGGAGCATTACCGCTGTCTGATGATTGCAAGGGCATGCAAGGATGCCCATCTTGTGCTGGAGGTGCCGAAAGATACTTATGAAAGGCTGGTTCAAAACGCAGGTCTTTATGAAAGCGGCGAGATAATAAGGATTATCAGAGTGCTCTCAGAGCTCATAGTGGAGCTCAGGGACTCACAGAATCAGAGGGTGCTTGTGGAAGTAGCGCTCATCAGGATGGCATCAAAGAAGGTAGATCCTTCGCTCGCAGCGCTCAAATCAAGGCTGGATTCTCTGGAGAAGAGGATTTTTACAGGGAAGATTGAAGAGAAAGACATAAAGGATAAGGTGGAAGAGCGCTCCAATGTGCAGAGAGAAGCTGAATCACCTCCTGCAGCTGCCGCGTCTCCTGCATCATCTGATAAGGAGGAGAAGAAGGATCCAGGAGGAGAATCTTCCAGGTCGTCTTCTCAGGGCCTATGGGATCTATGGCCCAAGATACTGCTGGCAATAAAGAATGAAAGGATGCCGCTTTATGCAGTACTCGTTGATACCAGACCATACCTGGCCTCAGAGGATAAAGTAGTTATTGAGATCAAGAAGGGATATACATTTCACAGAGAACAGGTTGAAAATAATAAGACAATGATAGCCACCGTGGTGTCTGGATTCCTTAAGAGGCCGGTTACTGTGGAAGTACGGATACTGGAGTCAGAGGACGGTCCGGATGATCTCTTTAAAGTCGATTATGAGGAGGATCACAGGAAGTTTGTAAAGGATGCACTGAACATCTTCGGAGGCAAGATTATCTAGAAGACTATCTACTAAGGAGGAGCTGACTATGGCTGATACTAAGAAGAGCAGGGAATTGATACTTCTTGTCGATGATGATGAGCATATTCTCAGATCACTCGAGATATATCTGAAGATGGAAGAATTCCGTGTTATGACTGCTCCTGGAGGCAGAGAGGCACTTGATGTGCTGAAGGATACCAGACCGGATCTGATTGTGCTGGATATAATGATGCCGGAGATAGACGGTTTTCAGGTACTTGAATATATCAAGGGAGATCCAAAGATTAAGAATGTTCCTGTAATAATGCTGACAGCCAAGAGTCAGGATATCGATGTGCTGAAAGGTTATCAGGAAGGTATTGCCTCATATATGACCAAGCCATTCAACCTCAATGAACTAGTGGATAATATCAATCTGATATTTGAATCTCTTAAATAACAGGGATGATTGTACATGACAACTGACTGCGCCATCGCAGCCTGCTGATACAGGGTCTGCAATGTGCGTCAGTATAAAGGAGAGCAGAATGCAGTCCAATATAATAAAGTCCATGCAGAAGATGTTTCAGGAGAACCTCGAGAAGATACAGGAAGATCTGGTCCGGCAGGTTGTTGAAGGCAAAGCAGGAGGCGGCGCTGTCATCGTCCAGATGAACGGGAAGCAGGAGATCGTATCTGTAAAAATTGACAGGAGCGTGGTTAACGCAGATGCTGTCGAAGAACTGGAGGATCTGGTGATGGCTGCCTTCAAGGATGCCATGGCCAGGTCGCAGGCTGTTGCTGCCGAGAAGATGAGCTCCCTTGCAGGCGGGCTTAATATTCCCGGTCTCTTCTGAGTCTGTACGCCTGATTTTACTGGGCGTGAGGTGAGGTGTATTTTCTTTCAATGGATGTGTTTGAAAGACCGGTTCAACAGTTGATAAGAGAGTTCATGAGGATGCCTTCCATTGGGCCAAAAACGGCGCAGAGGCTGGCTTTTTTTATCATCAAGTCTTCCAGGGATGACGTGGACAGGCTCTGCAGCTCCATGATTCAGGTGAAAGAGAAGATCAGATTCTGCACGCGCTGTTTCAACCTCTCTGAGGCAGATCTCTGCAGGATATGTGCAGATGACAGACGTGATCATCAATTGGCCTGTGTTGTGGCTGATTTCAGGGATCTTGCGGCGCTGGAGCGGACCGGTGAATACAAAGGCGTATATCATGTGCTGGGAGGTCTCATCTCTCCGATAGAAGGTGTTGGGCCGGATGATATCAGAATTGCAGAGCTGATATCCCGCGTTCGCGACTCTGATATCAGGGAAGTGATACTTGCCACGAATCCCAATGTAAATGGAGAGACAACCGCGCTTTACATAACGAGGCTACTTGCCTCAGTTCCTGCAGTAAAGATAACCAGGATTGCATATGGCCTCCCTGCCGGAGGACATCTGGAGTATGCTGATGAAGTTACGCTTGCCAGAGCACTCGAAGGCAGACGCGAAGTGACAGATTGACACCCTTACTTGTCTTTCTTCTTTTTCCTGTCGTCTTTTTTATCTCCGTCTTTATCAGGATTCTTTACCAGTTCAAGCATCCTTTTGGAATAGGAGTTGTCAGGGCTGATCTTCAGGGATTTCTCATAATATTCCCTGGCCTTTCCCATGTTCTTCTGGCTGTAGTAGATATCCCCGATTCTCTCCGGCGCGTAGTATCCTTTGCCCATCCCCATTGGATCGAGATCTAATGCCTTCTGAAAATATTCTACGGCTTTATCCATCTCTCCTAGAGTCTGGCTGGCCGAGCCCATGTAGAAATAGCCGTCCGGATAAGTCGGGTAAAGCTCAAGGATATGGCTGAAGAGGTTCTGCGCTGATGTCGGGTTTTTGTCGTCCAGCAGGAATATCTCACCGAGACGCTCAAGCGACATTACATCGTCAGGGTTCAGTTTGAGGGCTTTCGAGAAGTAACTGCGTGCTCTCGGGATCATCCTCTTCTTATAGTAAATGATCCCCATCCCCACATATCCAATCGAAAGGTTGGGGTCCAGCTTGAGAGCTTCCTGGAACTCGTTGAGAGCCTGATCAAAGACTTCACGCTTCATAAGAGACTGAGTAAAGTAGCCCATACCGAGATTCGCTTTGGCAACAGCAGAATCCGGTGCTGCCAGTGCTGCATCCTCAAACTCGTTGAGCAGAGGCGAGATGTCCTTCTTCTGTGCATAGCAGTCGAGCAGGTAGAGGAGCGCGAGAGTATTGGCAGGCTCCTTCTTAAAGACTTCTTGGAAGGCATCCTTTGCCCTGTCCATATCCTTTTCATAGAATAGCTTCATTGCATCCTTCATCTCCGGTGTCTCCTGACAGCGCACCTCTGTAGAGGTTATGAAAAGGAGGACTGCGGCTAAAACTGCCATCACGACGAGCATTACTGTTCCTTTATGCATATGAAGAGCTCCTTTCTTGCTCACTGTATCTGTTGCGAACCTTGAATATTATAGGAGTTAATCCATGAGTTGTCAACCGGAAGATCTTTATGCAATCATTACAATCCATACAATATGAATATTCCCATGACCTGCCTGTCCTGAACCATATTTCTGAGACTGTATTCACCTCCCTGAATCCACCGCCTCAGAAATTTTGAAACATAACAAACCTTATCGTGATGACTTTCCAAGGGAAGACTCCACGAAAAACGTTTCACCAGAAAGGTGATTCCAGCATCTATGAGAAATGCACTA
>Ga0302251_1000862_pt1 | contig 22679 bp, 20 predicted proteins | sample AAG_RA_Gln_MG_FD_193534 | JGI IMG/M metagenome (GOLD analysis project Ga0302251, IMG submission 193534) | Enriched activated sludge microbial communities from anaerobic digester in WTTP, New Holstein, Wisconsin, United States - AAG_RA_Gln | ecosystem: Engineered > Bioreactor > Anaerobic >...
TTTTCCTGACCCATTAGGCCCAGCAATAATATAAACTGCCTTATTTTTCATTAACACACCGCTTTATGCTCTTAGCGAACCCTGCGTATTCTACCCACAGGGTTCGCCTGTGCGTCAACAATGGCGGGTAGTCATGGACGAAAGTCGAACCCTACAACTACCTGGAATACCGTTACTTATAAAAACTTACCACAAACGAAGCATGGGCTGGCTTATATCACTTGGCGAACCCATCTGCACTACCTTGTCATACAAGAAAGGTTTTTTATCAAAACAATACTAACCATTATAATTTGCGACCACCCTTAAAACCTTGCCAGTTGAGCCGATTTCCATGAACTCCCCTACCTTAATACCTTTTTGATTCTTATAATACAACATCATACTATTTACGCCCCACATTAGATCAATGAGCTCGAACTTCAAATCAGGATAAATTTCTAACCCTTTGGCGAAGTACGCTTTCAATGCATTTTTGCCATTGACCATCCCGGACGGTACATTCAAAATCTTTAGTGCAACCGGAGACACCAGAACAACAGCATCATCATAATGAGTCATTATCTCGTCAAGATTATGGGAATTCCAGGCATATATCCAATGATCCGCCAATTGCCTTACTTGTTTCTCTGTGAGCATTCTTTTTTCTCCCGTGTTAGAATCCCCTTCTACTCGAGCCTCGTTGATTCTGGTTGATTCTGGGGACACGATACTTAATTATTCTACTTCGCTCCAAAACTCCGCTTCGCTTCGTTTGGGAGCTTCGCAGAATTCCGTTCTTCTTCTTTCCCACCAATAAATATCGTGTCTAAAACAAGTTCTTCGTAGCTCCCAAACGTAGTCCCGCCCTCTGGTCGGGACGAAGTTTTGGAGCGAAGAAGAACGGAGAGGCAGGGATACATTAAGATTTAATCTTAAAATGCCCCTTTTACCACCAAAAACACCACCGAAACCCTCTCCTAATTCAATAATCATAACATTATACCCTCGTCAGCTCAAGCACTTTTGCCAAGCCTTCACTTGTGCTATGGCTATAGAAGGCAATCACGATATCCGGATCTTTGTTTCCCGATATTGCCATAGCGTCTACTATAGGCACGTTATTCTTTCCACACTCCACCCAATACCTATGCCGGAAGTAATGGTTAGTAATCTTCACTCCAACGATCTTTTCGCTGACTTCCTTTAGATAATCGCAAATTCTATGCTGATACAGCTTCTTCCCGCGTTTGGTAAGGAATAGATACGGAGCCTTATGTTTTACCGATTCTTTGTATGCCTGGCTGATAAAGCTCTCTAACTCTGAATCCAGCTGATTCAAAGGCGCGTATTCGTCAGTCTTGGTTATCTCTGCGCGGATATTGATCTTAACCGGCTTAATTCCTTCCCAAATGACATCCCTTCTCTCAATAAGCGTGGTTTCTTCAACCCTGCGCCCTGTCCGCTTCATGAAGTAAATAGGCCGGTAATATTCTATTCTATCCTGTTTTATGAAAGCTAAGAGTTCATTGATTTTGCTGTTGCTGATCTCCGGATACTGCTTTTTATTCGGCCTGGGCTTCTTAATATGCTCGGCTATATCTTTAATTATTTTTTCACTGCAAAACCCGAGTTTATACATCCGCTTCATAATTGCCTTAACGTAGATCAATTCCCCCCTTAATCCTTTGGGCCTATTCAACTCATTAGAATAATAACTCTTATACTGCTCAAAGAATGCCAACGTTAATTGACTGGGATTCTGTATATAAGGGAATTTAAAACTCCGAAAATCACCGAACATCCGCCAGAAGACCTTTTGGTAATGAAGCAGGGTTTTCCTGGGCTTGCGCTCTCCCAACAAGCCATCATTTATGCCTTCCCAGACATCTGAAAAGCCGCTTGTGAGCCGCAATTTCTCAGCTTCCGGGGTTTCCTGTTCCTTTTGCTTCTGAACTATCATTTCCGCCCTTTTATTTGAAGCCTCCTGCATAGAGTTAGCTTCGACGGTTTCCCAGAACCTCCTACCGCCTTTATTTAGGCGAAAGTTTATCTGGTAATTACCTGCTTTGGTTTCTTTTATGCCGACATATCTTTTCATGCGTTTTTATGCGATTCGAACCACTTCCAGAACTCCGGCGCGTGCGCTAACAACCTTTTGCCGTGTTTGTTTAAAGGACAGCCGGTTTGCTCTTTCCAGCGTTTGCTATGGATAGTATTGGGCTTCACATGCAATATATTCGCGATGTCTTCAACCGTGAGAATTTCCTTATCCATAGCACCCTGCCCCTCTTCTTTGATTGTCAGTTACTATATATCTCCGGGATATCTCTTTTGAGTCTTTCAAGACTACTCGAAAAACTTACAATAGTGAAAGTATTCACCGTGACTTTATTCACATTATAAGCAAAGTGGCGTTTAGTGTCAAGGATAAATGTGACTATTTTTCACCTTGACTTTATTTCACATATTGCTATTATATTTGTATGAAAAATGAGCTAAATCTTGGAGGTTTTTTAAGAAGACGGAGAAGAGAACTGCGATTGACAGCAGAGGAACTATCCCAAATAGCTGGTATCGATAGGACATACATTACTAAAATCGAGAAACACAACAAACTCCCTTCCTTAGCTATAATGCAAATAATCTGCGATAAGCTGGGAGATGAAGAATTATTCAAAGATTATCTAAAAATAAAATACCCAACAATGTATGCAAAATTAGAGAAAGACGAGGCCGCTCGCGAGACGGAATATTTAGGCCGTGAATTTCAAAAAATAAAAGAAGCGGTTGAAAAGATTAATAATGAAGGGATAACTCCAAAGGAGCTAAAGAAACTTAAGAACCGGATAACCTTTTTTGGGAATGATGTAAATCGATCAGTGGTTAGATTACAGAAATTACTAGGAGAATTAGAAAAAATCAGAAGATTGCATTCAGACCTAAGAAATACTCTTGAACAGAAAGAAAATTTGAAAGATTAGCTTTTCCACAGCAAAATACTATTGGTTGTCTTCCCTTTTAGTCCCAAAACTAGCCCAAACTTATTCCGAATTGTCATTGTATAACATCGGGGTCAATTAGTTTGTCGTCTACTAATTCTGATGCTACTCTCATTTATTGCCCTACGCTTCTAACCGTTTTCTTAGCAAATCTAATAATTGTGGACAGATTGGTTTATGCACTATTGAAATACACATTGTTGTACCACTGCATCCGCCTTCTTTTTCGTCAACCTTAAATTCTACCCATCCCCATGATTGTAAATATTGTAAGGTGTACACAATGGGATACCATAAATCTGGATCTGAATATTCAATGTGATCACGCACAAGTATTTCTTCTAACGTCGACTCCCTAATACATGTAATCTCGCCAACCGCATCTAAAGCCGCGTCAAGCATATCATCCAAATTTATCGTAAAGGCCAAAAAGTTTAAGAGGTGCCTAGTTGCATTCTCTTCACCCCAGATAGAGAAGTGCTTATAAAGCTCATTTCTATATGCTTTGGCTTCTTTATCCGACCAACCTTTACTTTGGCTGGGTCTTGAATCATAGTCATCGTGATGTCCTAGGCATAAATAAGCTAAGTTATCAAAATTATAATTCGTGGCATCCCGATCCAAATGAGCAATTTGCCCTTTCTTGATCGATTCATCACGATTAAGACCGTAACAAATGCAACAACGTCTTCGACTTTTAGTCATAACTTCGAGCACAGTCTCTATCGGAGTATTTTTTCTTGCCATATTTATAATCCCGCAATTGATTTCGCTACTCTTTAATCTTAACGATACAATCACCGGCCAATCCTTGTATAATCAACCTACTGCGCCTTTCCTGATCAATGCTTGAGAATTACCTAATGGTGCGAACACACCTCCCCCCATAAATATCATCTATTGAAGTAGATTTATTTAAAAACTATTGTCCAGTTTCCATAGATTTGATGCTTTTAATTTCTCTTTCCAAAGCACAAAAATAACTAATATCAAAACCAAATTCTTTATAATATTTAATTTTATTATTTTCTATAGCATTTTTGTAAATAGTAATAGGATTACACTCATTTTTAGTACAAGCAAAATATATGTAACCGAATATGACCGAACCAGGGCTAAAAAGACTTACAATCGGGGCCATTGTCGACCAGCCAAACGTAATTGTGCAAAAGATTAGCCCTATAAATTCGAGGATGTAAAATCCTATTATAAATGCCAACTTCTTTTCTGCTGATTTTTCCGCTTTTTTATCCAAAGAAGCTTTGATGCAAGCAAATTTCGTAAAATCCTCCTTTTTCGTTTTCACTGTGTTGTCATTTGCTTGGGCTACAAGCTTATCTCTCTCAATGACTGCCTGCTTACCAACCTCTATTGACTTTTCATATTGTCCCTTAAGACCAACTTCTTTTTCTTTTATGATTTTCTCAAAATCCGCCTTAAGTCCATCAATTAAAATATTAGTAGCATCGGTTCTATCTTTCTCTTCGATTTTAGATTTCTTTATATATTCATTTAAAAGGCTAACAAAATTAGCTGCTGACTCTTTAGCTGTTTTATTTAATTTTTCAATTTCATTCATGCCTATCAATGTTTGACTAGCAACGTTACTAGCTAATCTAATACAATCAACTGGTTCAATCTTGTCTATGGCATATTTTTGGATATTTTCATCCAATTCTTTCAACACTCTCTGATTAGGCAATGCATTATTTATTGTAATAGATACTAATTGTGTTAAGCCTATATCCGCTATTTCATCAATGTTAACTTTAGGATTCGTTAACCAAAGAATATTTATCAAATCTTCAGCGCGAATTAATTCAGAAAATTTTCCATCTCGCTTCATAAATTTTAAACTTTCATTTTTTGAATCTATAACAAACCAGCAGCTTGCTTCATTAAAATTCTTGATCTCTTTACCTCTTTTTTCTTGAACATAGAGTATTGCGATAGCGTCATGCAACGCTCCATCTGGATTGATTTTTCTATTCTTAAGTTTTACATATATCTCGCTCGTCTTTGCTTTTTCTTTGAGGCCATTCTTGTCAGAAATTATATGAATCCCGTGGTTCCTAATTAGATTTCTTTCAAGTCCAGCGGTAATCTTTTCCAAGTCCGTCTTGTTTAGATTTTTTCTTTGGCAAGCATTATCTATACTGTCGCTATCTAATTGCTCAAATACTTTAATATTGTGTAAATCTTCAGCCGTTCGATTTAACAATGCCTTTGTTTCCTCTATTGTAAAATTTAAGACCTTGAGCTTAAAACCAAGTTTTCTACATAGCTCAACTATTTTTAAACACGTATGATAGGACTGTTCCGAATGAAGGTCTATTAAACTAACGATAAAGTTTGTATCAAGAAGAAACTCGATATCTTTATCTTGTACCTCGCCGAAATCTACTTCAAGATAACTCGAAATAATCGAACCTAAATAAACTCTCTTAAGAATAGTATATAATTGATGATTATTTTTTAGTGAATCAATAAACTTTGCCTGCACTAAATAATTATGGTCAAGGTGTGGCACTATCTGGCTAGCAAAAAACTGGGAAAGAGAAATTCTATTTTTATCTAGAAATTCAAAAATTGATGGTTGAGAGTTTATGTCTATATTTTGTGCCTTGAGGTAATTTTTATAGGTTTCAGCCAAAAAATCAATTTCTGAATTCTGTTTCGCAATAAATTCTTCGTATTCACTAAAAACGAATCTCTTTATCATAAATGAACGATCATTATAAAAAACAAAATCATTTCCTTCATCATTATTAGTCTCATTTGCTATTTTCTTGACTATTTTTGTTAAAGTCGGATATGGAATATCAAAAGAATATGCGGCATCTACCTCTTTTTTCAAATCATCAATTAAGCCCTTATTAACTCCTTGTTGATATAATCTTGAGATAACCCTCTTAACTAAGGGGACAAAAATATCGTTCAAATCTTTTATACTTTTACTGCTAGTTTTGTTATTAATATGTGCCAAAAGGCTATATGTTACAATTCTATTCGTATTCATAAGTCCTCACACTCTCCTACCACAATCATAAGTCAATCAACCAACCACAAATTTCTATTAAGTGTTTATCAACGGTTAAATTACCAGCACAGCTTAAGGTACCCTTTTGAAGCTGGCTAAAAATTTCTTTTGCCATGGCTTTCTCAATTGCAGCACCTACGAAAAAAGTATAAGGCTTAAGTTTCTTTTCTTTAAAAGCCTTTCGAATACGATCAAGCGCTGAGTTTGCTGTCTTCCAATGTTCATCTGCTCCAGCTGGATCAATACCTCCCTTTAATTCTCCGAGCGCAATAAACTTTTTAGGATCGGAATAAGCAGATTTTAGGCCAGGCTCAACATCAGATTCATAACAATTAAGCAGAGATAGATCGACATTTTTCTTAACAATTGAAACAACCATATTGAATAACAAGGTTCTCGGTTTCTCCCCTATTTCCCAAAAAAAGGCATTTGCGCTATTCTCGATATCTGGAGATTGCGCGTCTCCTGTAATCCATTTATTCGTCTTGCTATCACGCCATCCAAATTTTCGACCTCTCACAGATAACGAAGAAATCAAGGCCCTGATAAATTTCCTTTCCCCAAGCTTTCCCGCTAAATTGCGCATACTTCCACCGAGAGAATCGCCTTTTGTTAGAAGAAATCTGTAAACGAGCTCTTCCACAAAGCTTTTCCCGGCGGGATCAAGAAAATTCTCAATAAGCCCTCGGATTGCTTCAATCTTATCTTCGTCAGTTAAATGATTACTGGCTTTTTCAGAAACTCCCGCCGCGGTTAATAAAGCAGATTTAATGTTTTTCAATTTTAAAAGGCTAACAGGCGTTCTAGCTTTAGAAGCCTCGACCTTCAAAACTTTTGCCTCTTCGACATACGGAGTCCCCAACCTGTTTTTTTCTAAAGCTAAGGCAACAAAACCTGCCCTTGTTTGTTCGTATGGTGTTATTAACGAAACGGGGGTTTTTATAAATTTCTTACAAATTGATTTCTTCATAAAATTATTCCTTTCGCCATACGTAAACACATTTGCGCAAGGCTTCCCGCCCGTGCTGCCCCATCTGTTGGCTACTATTCCCTTTACCTTGTGGCAATACAAGGATATTCTTAACTACGAAACCAAACTTTGAAGCTATATCTGAAAGTATAAGGTCGACCGGAATGCCTATACCGGCATACTTGACATTATCATTAACCATAAAGAAATATCCACCGCGTTGTATAATTCTGCTACATTCGTAGATTACACAACTCATCTCATAGAAATATCCCCTAATCATTCGTAAGATGCCATCGTTGTTCAATTGATCTTGCTCTTTCAAATGCTGGAGATAAGTTAAAATCGCCTGTAACAATTTTTGACCTTTGGCAACATTTAGCACTCTTTCCCATGTAGAATCGAACGCAAGCAAATCTTTTTCCTTATTTTCAACAGTGCAGCTCAACATTTTTTGCCGCAATGTCTTGAGATTTCCCTCATCGACACCAAGCATTGCTAATTCCAACGCATATGTTCGGGTGTAATCATATCGGTTGCAATATGGAGGTGAAGTTATGATTGCTTTAAATGAGTTCCGATTTAGTTTTGGCAACTGCTCAAGACAAGAAGATTCATATAAACGAATATTGCCCTGATTCTCTTTGCGCGCTTTAAATAAGTCGGTTTGAATCTCCCAATTTGTAAGATCTGATAATATTTCTTTCAATTTAGAACTTATTGCTTTATCAAAAGGCAGAATTTCCCCTTTATCAAAAGGTTTCTCGCCGGAAGTCCGCCCAGAGCGATAATCCCATCTTAAATATTGTCCATCTTTTCTTGTATAGCTTACAGATTCAAGAATACACAGTAGTGTAAAAAAAAGTAATTGTTTTACTTGCGAGGATTCCGTATTTATAACATGGAGGTATTGGCGGATAGCCTTGTCAGTCTCTTTGGGATAGGCTCCTTGAGTAATGCGGAGCTCAATAAAACTCTTTTCGTCTTTTGAATTTCTCCAATACTGATTATTGCCCCACTGCTCTATACGAGCTATCGTTTCCTTTTTGATACCACTTTCGACGAGCTTTCTGGTCTTGATAATCTCTTGGCCTATCGGAAGTAATTCTATCCCATAAGCATCGTGTCCTTCCTCTTGAGAAGCAAAAAGCGTTGTACCAACACCGGCGAAAGGATCAAAAATATCCCCGTCTGTTAAATGATATTTCTCGAATAAGTATTGAACAAGTTCAGCAGAGAAACCTTCTTTGTATTTGAACCATCGATAGACTGGGCGTTGTTTATTAGCTTGAAAACTAACAATCTGTCTTGATAAATTGCGATCTTCAATCATAACGTTTGCAAAACTACGTTCTAATTTGACAGATAAAGACTCAATTTGTTCTATACTCTGAATATCTTTTTCTTGTTCTAATAGTAACATATTGTTTTCATAAAACATAAAAACCTCCGCCTTTTCAAGCGAAGGTTTTAGTTATATTATAGTGGCAGTTCCCCCTTCGAAACGATACCACTTTAAATTGTTGATTCTTTTATACACCGAAAACTCCATAGAGTCAAGCAAGTCTTATAAAACGGTTTCCGCATCTAATAATAAATACTTTATTATGGATAGCCCGGGTTTGTCTCTCTAACCTCATATCAATAAGAGACTTATATCATAGTTACTTATATTATAAGACTTTTGATAGAACTTCACAAGGTAATATTCAGTTTAACTTCGGGAGTAAACAATAAGAACTTTGTGCAGTATGTATGTCAATTTACTTGCAAATAAAGAAAAACCTGAGAATTACGAGATATTCACCTAAAACGCCTACGCTAAAACGAGAATTGTAGTTTGATTTTCGTATTGTCACGAATGCTCAGTAGATTTGTCAGTAAAGAATAACTCATACGCCCAATAAGCAAAAAGCTTTTCCTCCTTTAGTTTATCTTCGCCTAATTTCATGGCTGGTGTAATTGAATACTGACTAAAGAAATCTTCTATATTTTTCTCTATATAGTCGATAAAATTATTTTTATCATTTGAATTCTTAAATATCATAAACGGTAGACTCTTCATCGACGTTTTAACTGGTGATACTATTGCATATTTTACTAAAAGTTTTTCCTGATTCCTTTCCTTTGTATCTGTTAGATGGGCTGAACCGAACAAATAGCAAAGAAGTGAGAACTCAAAGCTATCTTGTAAGAAATAAAATAAGGAGTATGTATTATTAGCTTCTTTCGTATTACGGTGATCTATACAAACATAATCAACTTCAGGGATAGGAATAATAAGGTTTTCTCTTTCGAAATGACAACAGGAGACGGACTTTAATGTTGTTGTATGGTATCTATGTACGATGTGAAATTTCTTTGCCTCTCCTAAGAAATTCCCCCACCATCTGTCACACACATTATGTTTTTCAGAAGAATACCAAAGTGTGAACTCTGGCGCCAACTTATAATATGCACTATCTATGCCATCAGATTCCCAGTTATAAATATCTAACAAAAAGAGCCTCAAACGTTCTAAAGGCGAAAGTTCAAGCCCGAAACGCTGTCGCCACATATGTTCAACATCATACAAATCAGCAGTCCGATCAATTGCAGTATTTTTATCTCCCACCCGAGAATATATTGTCCCAACACCAAGCGCTTTCTCGCCATCTTTATATTTCTCCGATAAGAAATATGGCTTGCACTTTAGATCAGCAATAACAAGGACATCAATTTGATGATTCTTAATTGTAAGAACATTGAGTTCAACATCTGGCCGTATGTCTCCAGCAAACTTGATTTTATTCAACCAATCTAATAAATCGCATTGCTTTCTTCGATTGGGATCCAGCTCAATCCCTTTAACGGTAAATTCATCACTAATACCAAATATTAAATACCGTGGGCCTTCATATTGCGAACTATTCGCTAAACAAATAATATCGTGCAATAACTCAGCTTTATTTTTATGCCAGTATTCTTTAAAATCCCAATACCTACCTTCTCTCTTCTGCGCAATTAACCGCCCAATAATCTCTTCCATAGTAACCTTTATATACTCGCGCTATTATTCCATATTGTCTTTAAGATAATTACCGGCACTGTATCTTCATCTATATTATTACAAACTGATAACCGGTGGCGTTACAGTTCTTCGCTACCGTTCAAATCCTTTTTTAGAACTGTTCATAGGCTTCCCCTTATAATTGATATAATCTCATAGTTGATTTTACAAAATACTAAGTATTTTTTAGCTTCCCGTTTTTCCTTACGTGATTTATTTTTTTTATTTTATCTGCCAGTCCGGGCAATATAAACTTTGATAAGTTATCTTCTTGATTATCTCCGAGTAATCCGCGAGCAAAAATATTCTCGCAAAGCAAGCGACTTTCTCTTGCTGTTTCTCCTGATCTTCCAACATGCGCAAAGTGTGTAATGATATTTTGGCATATATTCATAATCAACCAGACAAAAGATTTATTTTCTGGATAAAGTGCGTCGAGCGTCAACTTTTCGTACTCTGGGTGCAGAACTATTAAGGAGGGTGGCTGTTCCTCTCCGTATGGCATATTACTTGCTGTACAAATAGCCGGGGTTTGCTTGTCAGGTATTTTTGCCTCTTTAAAGACTTCTCTTGAGAAATCGTCGAAGGGAAGAATTATAATTTTATGGGCCAGTTCTTTGAATCCGCCTTTTTCTATGATGTGAGACTGAAAATATTTTTCATTCGCCAATATAGTTAGTGCTAATGAAAATGCCGTTTTTCTGTCAATCCAATAATCACTGTAACATTCAATTTCGATAAAGTATGGTTTCCTATCATTAATTATTGCAACAGTGAATAGTGAAACGTCCTTATCTCTATGATAGTAAAAGTGTTCTTCTGATAAAACTACTTCCTTGATTAGATCTTCTAAGTTTTCTTCATTTAAAACCACTTTAGTAGACTGATCAAGAGCTACTGCAAGCGCATTGAGAACGGTTTTTCTACTTTTTGATAGTTGCGCCATTTCAAATAAGAAGTTTTTGTAGGTTTTCCGCGTGGATTCGCCTTCTTCTTTAAATACCGCCGTTGCAAAACTCAATGCGGATAGTGCGAAATCATAACGGTCAGCTTTATTTAAAGCCTCCTTCATCAATGATTCGTACTCCTTACAATGGTTACATGAATTGTCATATGCATCTAGCATATCAAGAATTCGTCCTGCTTGATCTGGTCGGGTTAGTTTCGTTTGGTTAAACGCACTTTGTAGAAGTTTGACTGCAGAAGCATTATCTCCTGTTTCGTTAAAAAGCCGCGCGGAATATCTACACCACCCGATCATCTTGTCTATGTGCCCTGCTTTTTGATAGGCAGAGGTTGCCTCTTGATATTTTTCAGCAGCCGATCTTAAATCTTTCTTAGCTTCCATGATTTCACCATATTCGACATAACATTCGCCCAATCTAAAATAGTTAGCGAGTCTTGTTTGTATTGCTATGGCCTCTTCAATTCGCTTCACTGCGAGTTCGATTTTTTCCCCTCGGTAACACCCTGCTGTCATTTCTAAAGCGTGTCCAAGACCTACCTGGTCATCCACTTGGCGAGCTTTTGTTACGGCTTCCTCATATCGCTCTAAAGCTTTAGGCATATTTTTCTCATCTTTAAGAACATTTCCTAAATTGCATAGGTTCATAATTTCCCGTTTGGCATCTCGTAACTGTCTTGAAAGGGCAATGCTTTCCTGAGCATATTTTTTGGCTTCTGGATACTGTTTTAATTTTCTGAGGGCCTGTGTTAAATGGTTCAAACCAGCAAGTTTTAATCTAGGCCATCCTCTTTTCCGTGCTTCAGAGATCATTAACTCAGCATAATTCTTTTGAAGCGAAGCTGTATGCTGACCTAACTGCCCAAGGCAAGCGTTTAAATTAACTATGGAATTCAACATTCCTTGCACGTCTCCGATTTCTTCAAATATGATGTATGCTTGTTTCGCTTCCATTGCACCTTCGTAATGACAACCTGCCTGCTTGAATGCTAAGGATAAGTTAATCGCCAGTATCGCTAATGCTTGTTGTGTTAAATATTTCTTATTATCCTCTCTCAATGCAAGTATCTTCTGACTAATTTCGAAAGCATCTTGGTGCCCAATTTGAAAAAGCAAGGCTTGCACCTTTGCCAAGCAAGCCATGATTTCATTTTCTATCTCAGTAAATAAGTTTTGCGCTACACTGGATTTTATCATCGCTCCCTGATAGTCACCTTTATCAAATAGAATATCTGCAATGATATATGATGACATTGCTTCTGTTTCATTGTTCCCTTCTTCTTGTGCCCAAGCTATATTGATGTTTAGAAGTCCCTCCGCCAATCTATTTAAACCAGCGAAATACGCTTTTGTTATAATTGGCTCAAGAGGCTTGACTGATTTATCACCCGCTGTGGCAAGGTGATATGTTCGTGCAAGTCTCTCCTTTTCGGCGTCGTATGCTTTCCATAGTAATTCATGATAATGTATGGTCAGCCCTTCCTTTTCGGTAACTCTTTTAATAAATTCTTCAAAATATTTGTGAAAGATTGTTAGCCAGCCGTTTATTTGATTGATTAATGGCCTTGATAAGTTAATAATCTGTTGTATGTCTTCGACTTCCCCCTGTGATCCTTTGCTGTTGATAAATGTGACTCTCAAATGTCTGGTATGGATTGGGAGTATAGCCAGCGATATCAATCTCAAAATCTTCTTTTGTGAGCTGTTTAATGAACCCCACAGCGCTTCTTGATAAGCGGCCAGACCTTTTGGCAATGGGCGTAAGTTGAATTTTACAAAATAATATAAATACAGCGGATTGCCTTCTGAAGCGTCGATTAAATCTGCTAAATCGCTATCGCTTATTTTTTTCTTCCATTTGTCAATTAATCCCTTAATTTCCTTCTTTGTTAATCTTGGCACTTCAATCTTAGGCCAATCAAGCAAATCTGCTTTTCTGCTGGCGCAAACAATTCGCACGTTATCTAAACATGCTCCACATATTTTCTTGGTTAGGTCGATGTTTTCCTCTATACCATCGATACAAAATGTAAGCCTATGTTTTAAGCGTTGCGATTCGGTTTCTATTACTGATAATGCGGGAGGCTCACTTGTGATGAAACTGATAGGTTGTTTATTCATTTGCCTCAATTTGTTTGCTACGAAAGATAGAGCTTGCAACGGCTGCATTTCTTTTAAATTTAGAAAGAAGCAGTTTTTTTCTGTTTCAAGAAATTGTACCAAACAAAATGTCTTTCCAATCCCGGGTTCTCCTACCAGAAAAACTCTATCCGCTGTTCTAAGACTTTCTTTTATCTCTTGCACTACTTGTTCTCTCTTAATGGTAAGGAGTTTATGGACACGTTTCAAGACAGCCTTGTTATAGTCCGGGAGCGTTTTTTGTTGAGTTTGTTCCGAAGACAGAAATTGTTCAGTAACAAAATGAGCGATATCCTTCTTTATGCACTTTCTTAAATCGTTGTGTGTTGAAAATTCTTTGAATACACAATCCTTGTTTTTCTCAATCTTCTTAATAAGTGTTTCGAGGCGAGCATCACGTATTGATTTAGTACTCTTAATGTAAATAAATTTTGGCTTAGATAATTTTGTTGCATGGTTGTATTCGTCTTCTGTTCCTGAGATTCCTACATTGGGGTCAACGTAACCATATTTTTCCCACAAAATTCCAATATACAAATGACTTTGTTCTACATAAGCAAGGTATACATCTCTGAGGTTGTGTGGTCCGGCGCCATGCTCGAAATAAACCGGCGCATATTCCATCGATGAAATTGCTTTTCTTACGGCTCCCCTTTCATCTGCAAGTTCTTTAATGGTTGAACTGATGAAGACGCGTATCTTTTGATCTCGTGTTAAAATTCTGTTCATAATGGCTATAGAAGTCCTAATTTTGACATTTCTATTTGAAGCTCGTTTGGTTTCATGGTCTGCGCGATATCAATAAACTCTTGCATTAATTTTTTTTGATCACAGACTATTTGATTTCGAACAACATCGGAATCAAAACATTGCGAAGATGGACATGCCTTCAAAGGGCTCTCTCTTTTATTTAAAAAGTATTCTGCAATTAAATTTGACGCCTTTCCCTGATCAATGTTCTCGAATGTCTGCGTTCCTGTTAAATTCATGCTAAGAATAATGTTGCATGCGGCTTGCTTAATCTGCCAGTCTATGTAACCTTCCTTCATTAGTGTATCAGCAGTATCTAAAAATCCTGAATTTACCTTTAGATACTCGAGGGTAACGGGGAAATGCGACTTCAGTCGTCTTATTCGTCTTTTCTTTATCTTTATATTGTCTTCTACTGAAGCAATTTTGCGTTTCGGGGGCTTAGGCATCTCTTCTTTAGCAAGATTTAGATCACGAACGGCTGATATTTCCATTGAATTCTGAGAAACTTCGTCTTGGTGCATGAATTTCATGTTAGGAAGTAATATACCCTCTTTGAATTCTGGGACTCCTGTTCGCACATCTCCATAGCAAAGTAATACAGGGTGTGCTCTGGCAAGTTGTTTCAAAGGTTCGTAGGCCCCATGGCTGTCGAAACCTTTAATATAGCAAGGGATAAAAAATACGGGCTCCATGTCATCTTCCAACCAATACGGTATACACCTCTTTACTAGTAATTCCTGCGTGGGATAAATACACATCTTGTATCCGGCTGCCTTTAATCGTACGAGGGTCACTTGTAATGCTTCATTTTTGCCTCCTGATCCTTTAATCCATTCCTTAAAATGCTCAAATGCCTTTGCGACAGAAGAAATATTTCTGCATATTAGGCATGCAAAGGGTACATTACCACATTGTTCGATTTCTGGCGTCATCCCATAAGCGAAACCTACGCATTCAGCCTCGCCTATTAGCTTTGGATATTCGATATCAGCCAGTGTCATTATTCGTTCTGGTAACCCATAGTCATACCCAAACATGATTATGCCTTTTCATATTATAAAAATATTGTTTTAAATTTTATGCCTCTTTTTCATAAACCTTCTTCAAATCCCCCAGCAAAGTCGTATGATACTGTGTCCATCTACCAGCCAAAACTGCGAAGGAAAACCTTTTTCTTATCTTCTTTCATATTAATGCATTATGATATTATGCCCAAGTGTCTAAAACTGTATAGTAGATAAATGTATACGACTAACTGAATATTTTCCCAGGAAATGAATTATTAGGAACTGTTCTCTTCAGTTCACCGTCTGTGCCAGTAACATGACAACTGCCCCCGGAGGGCATTTCAACTCGAATATATCCCTGTGTTCCATTTTGTAAGTTTAGAGTTTGTTTTATTTCACTTGAATCCAAGACGCAAACAGTTTCATCTCCGCATACAAGACATAGAAAAACCTTACTAAAAATTCTCGATTCCTCATTTATTGCCTTCTTTTCTTCAGGCTGTAGCGTAAATTGCCAGCTTGATTTTTTAGGCGTAGTTTTGCAGGTTTTAGTATACTTTACAAAAACATGTTGATCTGTGTTTACTAAATAGTGGCCGTATTTCTCGCTCGCTTTATTCAGTGCCTTAAATGAGGAATGTTCTACAATTTGAGTCAAAGCGGCTCCGTGATAAAAATCTTTATCTTGTATCTTCATGGTAACCTCCCCTTTCTTTTATAAACTCACTTCCCAATACTTTTATCGCATTTATCCACTTCATCAGGTTCTCGATGTCTAAAACTGTAAAAGATGAACGCTTAAAATCCTTGCTGTTTGTGTTAAGTTGTATCGTTTGACTGACCGTTGCTCCCATTCCTTAAAAACTTTCTTATCAATCTCTTCTATCTGTTTATCTATCGCCTACTCTTTGAGTCTTCGTTCCTCAATAAACCGTTCTAAACATTTTTTATCTGCTTCAAATATTATCTCCAGAAATCTTTCAAATCGCCATTGTTTTTCGTCACCGTTCAAGTCATTTCTTTAAATTACCCATTAAACATCCCCTTTTTATTTCGAACGTTTTGGCTTCTTTGATTTTTTACCTTTTGATATTAGTTTTCGTTGGGGCTTTTCCATTTTTTGTATGCGCTCAGAAAGTGTCTTTACCTCATACTTAAGTGCTTTTATTTCGTTCTCAAGATTTTGTGTCGCCGATATAACTAAGAAACTTGGTAGAGGCGAGCAAAACATCTCGTCCTCAGACACATGGTTTTCTTTAAGATTACCATTGTCATCTAATTTCCGAATCTCAATATCTCGGAAATTTCTGTGATGATGGGGGCCAAAATGATTGCGCATGCCAGTCCAACATTGTCGAATTAAAGGGATTAACCCAACCAATGAGGCAATTGAGCCTGCTATATAAAGCAATTCCAACCCGGTTTCATGCTCGACCAATATAATTTTTGAACTCTTATCAGCTACGAGATACCCAGCACCCTGAAAATTGTCATTTAGTTTCTGATACGATACGTTTCCTTCCTGTTGAAGAATATCTAAAATATGGTGATACTCCGAATATGAAGATAACATTTCGCGGAATTTTAACGAAATAATCTGTTGCGGCTTCACTCCAAGATGTTGAGCTGCATTATTAAATTTTTCTTTAAAAGCCTCTTCTCGATAATCCATTTTTCATCCTCTTATTTTTTCTGGGTTATCTTATATCCACCACCTAAATCAAACGTATTGCCGTCAATTTTCTTCGCGCCCTTTGGTATTTTCTTTATCTTTTTCAAAATTAAGTCGCCAAATTGAATGTATTCTTTCTTTGGCTTAGGTAAAACTCTATCGGACGGTTTCTTTGACTTATCTTTCAAAATATTAAATCGAATAAAATGTGACAACCTCAATATTGCTAAATAACCGCCATAATGCCTCCAATCAAAAACCTTTTCGTTCAAATCGGTCGTATCCAATTTAATAATACCTGGCACTTCAAATATTTTTCCTTGGTATTCTTTCTGGATAGACCAAACAGGTTTAAACGGATGATGAGCAAAAGCATTTCTAATGAAACGGACAATTTGAAACGCATCAGATATCTTCTTATCTTTATGATTTATAGGATCTTCTATAATTGCGGCAAGGGCGTTTTTAATTTCTGTAGCCATTAGAAAAATGGCTGATTGATGAAGCAACCATGAAGCGTATTCCGCTTGGTCTTCGCGTAAAGCTATTTCATTATTTTTAACAGAATGATTACCGTATGTCCATTGAATAGGTAAATCAAGCGGCTGTTCTTTCATTGTCGTTGCTAATCTGACCGCTGACGCCAATCGAAATTGTAACTCGGAAGCAAATAACTGAGCTATTATTTTATTTTTGTCGTCCTTTCTCAATTTCACTAATTTTGAACTGAATTTGCGCAGCATGTTATTTTTCTCTAATCAATAACGTCGGTATAAACAAAATCGGTAGATAAAAGATGCGTTTTGCCAAGTAAATCCTTTCTCATAGCTAGTACAATCTCACCAACTGCATCCTTACCCTGTTGTTGATTAGAAACTTGCCCTCTTGCATCGATAACTAACTTAACCATTTGATTGATGGTTTTTACAACATCATCCGAACAATAGAGCCAAGATTTATATTGTTCATCAAAAAACCTTCTCTTCAAGTCTCCGGAGGCAGTCTTACCGACAAACCCTTTGAGCAAAACTAGCAAACTTGAATACTTTTCTTCCTTATAACGAAAAATAGCTTCACTCTTTTTTGATCTCATTGTTAGATAATAGGTAAAATAGGATCCAACTATGCCAGAGATTAAAGGAAGCAATATCAAAAGGTAATTCTTTATTATCATACTCTGATCTCCTTACATATAAAACATTCTTGTATTTAATCTTTCTGCTTTTAGATACACGATTAACCGTCCTTATCCTCGCTTCTTAACAATTAGAACCAAGACCTCTTCGACCTAAATCACTTAACCTCTCCAAAATTACCAGAATTATCCCGCGCCACTTGCACCAACGATCAACAAAATGTTCTCAGGTGGACTCTTTTGTTTCGTTATTTTCCATAATGTTACGTAAGTATCTTTTGCGCATTCATCGATCTTGGGGATTAATGAGTGCGACGCCGCTTGAATTTACCATGCGCCTGAAAACTTCTGTCTTACGGGACAAAAATATTATGTTTTTCCGAATTATAAACAAATTCTTTGTCAAAAATTGCCTTTTTAAAAAGACGTTCAATCTCAACCTTTTTTTCTTTTTGAAATTTATCCCAATACAAAGGTGACATTACAAAATTTTCGGAATACTTTAAAATCATCTCAGATAAATAATCAAATAGCCCCGCTTCATCAAGATCCTGTAAAGGTCTAATATAACCTGCAAGCATCGATGTCTGGTGTTTCTGCGTTGCGTAGAAAATGTAGGTCTCAGATGCTGAAGGAACTATTGTTATAAAGAAATACTTCGGCACCGCTTTATAATCGCTAAGGTCATTTATCACATTGCCCTGGCTGTCTTTTACCGGCAAAAACAGACTGCATACAGAAATAGGAATAAACCTACTTATCTTTCTTACCCCATAATCAAGGTAACTCAGAAAATCCCTTGACTGTAATACGATCTCAAAATTTCTCTTCATTAAACACAGGAAGTGCGTCGCCACGTAGCATCCGTATGAATAAAGAATTGCAAAAGGGATAACTGGCGATTCAGGATTTGTTTCTTTAATAATCAAATCCACTTGCCTCTTTGATATCTCTAATTGTCGTGTTTTTGCAAATAACTCTTTTAGCAATGCTCTGTAACACATTAAAAACTGGCATTCAGTATCAAACCCAGCAGGATCAGAAGTGTCAATCAATTCAAATGTAGCATTATCATGTTTAGAGCATAAGCCCGTAAAGATTGTAGCTTCATTTATGCCAACACGCCTTATCCCGACTACCGGCGGAATATCAGGCAGGAAAACAGCCCCAAACATAGCTACATGGTTTGTAGTATCGACCAGCCGCCTTAGTAACGATTTGGATATAGAATGTGCTTTAATTATTCCCGGTGAACACTCCTGCTTATTTGGATGAAAACATGGAATATTCAACTCGTGGTAAGCCAATTTCTGAAACTTGCTAAAAATCTTCTTTGTTTCCGTATCAGGCTTAAAGATATCGCCGTACTTTCTCTTTAATTCCTCCATGGATAATGTTGACAAGTCTCTGAATTTCTCCTTTAAATCCACGGGATTAGGCCCTCTTTCAAGACAACATTTCTTATATTTTTTCCCGCTACCGCAAGGACAAGGGGCATTCCTGCCAACTTTCATATTAATCCTTCCGAACCATCCATAAAGACTCTCATTATTGATTCCATAGTCAGTCTATAGTACATCCATCGGTCGAAAGATATAATCATTCTCGACTCTATTCATAGATACACAACAATTCAAAAGAAAGCGATTCGGCAATCAACGCAGACAACCGATACCCGGTATTCATTTCCCTTAGTATCGCAAGGAGTTCTGTATCCATACTCTTCAGCTCAATTATAGGCCTTTATGTGTCCTGAAACAAGAAGAAAGAAACTCCTGTGTTCCCCAAGCACTTAAAGCTATTTGCCTGCGGTAAGCCTTCGCGCAATTCAGCCAATAATTCTTGCGAAGGCTACCGCACGCAAGGCACCCCAAAAATCACCCAATCCACTAAGAGGGAGGCTAAAGCCTGAAAGATATGAGCAAAGGCAGGGTTTATCGCGCGACAGACCAAATTAACGCAACAACCCATCCAATACCAGTCCATCCCAGAAGAAGGTTTAGTAAGAATACCGCCGGATAGTTTCTATGCCGCCGTAGAAAGGAAATCAATGCGGGCAGGAGATACAAACCGAACATAAGAATTAATAATCCTATTTCTGATAGACTAAGATTTTGCATTTGCATATTTTAAACTCCTTTTGATTATATGTATGAGGCCGGCTGCCCCAAAGAAGATTACCGCGCCGCCAATAGCAAGCACCAGGAACAACCTGCCTTCTTTCTGGATAAAGCCGTGCCAGAAGCTCCAAAGGATTACCTGCCAGCCTTCGTTACTCATGATGAGGTTCGAATCGTGATAGCCAATCCTCCCCAACCAATAAGCAAATACCCAATACAAGTAATACATCCATAACCAAATACTCCTTATGCTTAAAGCGATAAATAAAACCAATAAGCCGGTTAAACCCAAGATGTCATACGGGATCATATCATCGTTAAAGATATTCCCCATTGCCCTTGATAAAAGCACTGTATCAGAATACAACCAAGGATATTTCTCTTCCAGCCTTGTAAGAAAAAGATAAGGTTTTAATTTCTCTATATCATTGGTCCTGCCGGTTACTTTAAGAAAATCATTAAGCTGGCGTATTGACATGCTCCCCAAGTTACGCTTATGATTCTTTAGTTCGTAGGCTATGGCGCGGGAGTAGCTTCCGGTTAAAGCAAAGGTCTTCTGGCCAGTATCAGAAGGCGTAAAATCAAAATTCCAAGTTCCGGGAACCTCAAAATAGCCGGGTACCTTAAAATAGGTTGAGCCTTGATCAGATTTAGCCGCCGCTCCTAGCGGTACAACCATAACCAACGCATTGCTGCCGGAAATATCCTTAAGCGAAGAACCTAAAAGCTTAGTCTTCATTACCACGGGAATATCCGTATAGGGCCCAAGAATGGCCCCCTTTCTTCCGTAGTTTAGGCCGACATACCAACCAAAACCGATATAGATAAACGGAATAAACAGTACTATCCTTACAAACAGTATTTTAAGACTGAATTGCTTGCCCATTTCTTCCCTCCCTCAATAGGTTAAACGCCTCTTCTAAGCTTCTCACCTCGTTTGCATAAAAACAGCGCCCTTGTTTCAACATTTCCAGATCAGCCAGAATAAAAACCCGGGAACAGAATATAGGCGCAAGGTGAAATAGCTTTTTCTTAATACTTTCATAAACAGCCTTGTATTCAACTACCATCAAGACGGCGTTATATTGAGGATTTTTCTCAATATAATAACGGTACCGATCAACCATCTGCCTTATTTCAGAAAGCTTCTTGAATTGCGTCTCAATTTCCAAGGCAACAGCCCTGTTATGCTGTATCACTATAATGCTATCCGGCACAGAAACCCTTCTATGCTTGCCTATCCTTAACATCCAGGCGCAGAACCAATCTGTAATATTGAAGCGCTTTTGAAGCTGCAAATAGGCTTCTATTGCCAGGTTGTGCTGGTTAAAGGTAATTATCCCCAGGCTGCTTTTCTCAAAACGATAATCTTTGGCAAAGCACTCTTCAGTATTGATGAAATCCAGGCCTTTCTTGGTTAAATAATAGATCTTAGTTTTATACAGGCATTCCCGGTAATCGTTGATATAGCCTTTTCTTAAACAATACGCAATCAGCCTGCGGGCATAGGTCATATTTATTACCGTCCGAATGAACATCTCCAGCTGTCTTCTATCGGCATACTTGAAGGTAAATATAAAACCTATTAACAACTTGATCCTGCGCTCCTGCTCTTCTTTAGAAACCCTGCCTTTGCTCATATTCTTTAGGCTTTAGCCTCCCTTAGTGAATTGAGTGATTTTTGGGGTGCCTTGCGTGCGGTAGCCTTCGCAAGAATTATTGGCTGAATTGCGCGAAGGCTTACCGCAGGCAAATAGCTTTAAGTGCTTGGGGAGAAACCGTATCTTTAATAAAACAACTCTTAAATTAATGCGCATAAACAAACAGGAAGAATGCGCAGCCGGGTGTAAAATCATTGTAAATTCTCCTGTGAATTATTCTGCCTTTGAATAGCTTGATTCTTTGTATCGCCGATACCTTCAAATATCCGTTGTACAGCTTCCGGATTATAGCCTTTATCCGAGAGTATTTTTATCGCCTCTTCTACGCCGTATGATTTGACAAAAGCCCTTATCCCGTCCTTCTCGTCCTCGGTAAAGAAAGCCGGATCGGGCATATTATTCTTATCTTCTCTTTTTTCATTACTTATATACTGGGGGCAACCTTGCCCCTTTTTGACGGCCAAATTGGCGCCCTCTGGTATCATTTTGGGCCCCTTTGATTCCTGCTCAAAGGGATTCAGAATGGAGCCCTTTGAGATAACCCAGTAGCGCGTAGGCGCGCTCTTATGTTTACCGGTAAGATAGTCGATTGCCCCGGTTTCTTTTAAGAAGATCCGCGCTCTGCGGATTGTGTTCCTGCTGATAGATAGTTCCCGGATGAGGTTCTGGTCATAACAATAGAACGAGCCGTTTTCCGCCAGCATCCCCCTCCTGGCAAAATAGGTATATTTGCCGATCAATGTCCGCAGAAGCAAGGTTGTTGCCGGCGTCATTCTTTTCATAGGCCCCAGCCGCAAAAAAACACCACCAAAACACCACCAAAAAAGAAAAAAAGCCACTTCAGAGATATTGTCATATCTTGAAATGGCTTCCCTTTTCTTACAATGCAACTACTTGATTCTAATAGATGTTGCGGTAATTCCGGCGGGTAAATATTGCGTTGCTTAGGCTTGGTATAAAAAGAAGAACGGAGAGGCAGGGATTCGAACCCTGGGGCCCAGTTACCCAGGCCAGTTGCTTAGCAGGCAACTGCTTTCGACCGCTCAGCCACCTCTCCAAAACCTAAAGAACAAATCTAAAGCAACTGCTTTTCCCGCCCGCTATCGAAACTTATTGCGGCGGGATCCCGTATCATTATTCTTTATTTAGAACAACGGGACGACCGCTCAGCCACCTCTCCAAATCCTA
>Ga0302251_1000863_pt1 | contig 22667 bp, 21 predicted proteins | sample AAG_RA_Gln_MG_FD_193534 | JGI IMG/M metagenome (GOLD analysis project Ga0302251, IMG submission 193534) | Enriched activated sludge microbial communities from anaerobic digester in WTTP, New Holstein, Wisconsin, United States - AAG_RA_Gln | ecosystem: Engineered > Bioreactor > Anaerobic >...
TATTATTCATTCGTATGATAAAATTAAAAAGGAAATTGAAAGCAACGAAACTGTGAAAGCTGCTGTAGAAGAAATCACGAATAAAATCAGGTATTTATAAAAAACTATTAACCACTAGATGAATAGTGTTATTAATTCTTATGTTCATCATCATCATAAAGACGTGTAAAGTGTTGAATGATTTCAGAAAACTCGGTCTCATCCTTATAAAAAATCTCAATTTTTTTAGGCTTGATTCGAACCGGTTTGTGGAAAAGAGTGGAAAGTTTTTTTTCCATCTCGGGCATCGTGGAAAGAGTGGAAAGTTTCCTCTGTTTTTTATCGGTCGGTTGAAGAAGTATGGATATCTTTTTTTCCAATTCTTTTACCGACAATTTCTTTTGAAGGATTTCCTGTAATAAACCCTCTCTTTGCTGTAAATCGCTGATCTGCAGTAATAACCTGCCGTGACTTTCTGTGATTGTTTCTTCTTTGAGCTGTTGAATAGTCGCAAAGTCAAGGTGAAGAAGTCGGAGAAGGTTTGTGACAAACACCCTGCTTTTTCCGATAGATATCGCGATCTCTTCGTGAGTTAAACCGAATTGTTCGATGATAGTAGAAAAACTCAATGCCAAATCTATCGGATTTAAGTCTTTTCTTTGTACATTCTCGATAATAGATAACTGAGCTGCTTGTTTGTCAGTTGCTTCGATAATATAGACAGGAGCGTTCGGTTGCTCAAGCAGTTGTAAAGCTCTTAATCTTCTGTGGCCGGCTATTAATTCGTAAGCCTCTTCCACTTTTCTGACTACCAAAGGTTCTATTAAGCCATTTTCTTTGATGGATTGCATTAATTCCGATAATGACTCATCGGTATAGTGTTTTCTTGGTTGATAGGGTGATTCTTTAATCGAATTGATATTCACATCATTGATTGTGCTACCGGTAGTATAATCTTCAATTAATGCGTTAATCCCTTTACCAAGACCAAATTTTTTATTCATGGGTGAGTAGCTCCCTTGATAATTTTTTATACGCTTCCGCTCCTTTGGAAAAAGGATCATAGTATACAATAGGTTTTCCGTAGGAAGGGGCTTCGCTTAACCTGACATTTCTCGGAATAATGGAGGAAAAAACTTGATTTTTAAAATAGTTGATAACCTCTTGAGATACTTGTTGGGATAAAGAAGTATGTGAATCGTACATGGTCAGCAAAATACCTTCAATCTTAAGAGATTGATTAAATTTTCTCTGTACAAGCGAAAATGTGTTTAAAAAGGAAGTCAATCCTTCCAGCGCATAGTACTCGCACTGTAAAGGAATAATCACGCTATTTGAGGCGCAGAGAGCGTTAATGGTGATTAGTCCCAAAGAAGGCGGACAATCAATAAAAATAAAATCAAATTCATCTTTTATCTTTAAAAGGGCTTTGTTTAAAAAACTTTCTCGGTCCTGATGCTGGATTAATTCTACTTCGGCGCCAGCCAGATTGATTGTCGAGGGAAGGATAAACAGATTTTCATACTCTGATTTTTGGATGATGTCATAAGGTGTTTTTTCTCCGATTAGCATATTGTAGACACAATATTGCAGACTGCTTCTCTTAATACCTAAGCCTGTTGTGGCATTTCCCTGAATGTCCAGATCGATTAGCAGTACTTTTTTTCCCTCTTTGGATAAAAAAGCCGATAGGTTGATAGCAGTAGTGGTTTTCCCCACCCCGCCTTTCTGATTAGCGATTGAAATAACTTTTGGCATATTGCTTTTCCTTAAAAAAAAATGGTGGAGGTGACGGGAGTCGAACCCGTGTCCAATAATCAGCAACATAACAAGGAATTACAAGCTTTACTGGTTTTTGACTCTATCCGGTCAAACCAGCAAACACCCGGTAGAGAGGTCGGAATCATTTTCCTGTTGTATCTTCCGACGTAATACGACAGGACCTTTCTGAGTCGTCGACTTAGCTACCGTAGAAAGGGACAGTCGCTAAATCGAAGCAGTTAAGCTACTGCTAAATTGTTATTATAATTGGCTTTTATTAGTTGGTACAAGATTTACGAGGCCAAGTACCATCCTCGGCTTGCCTACATTATGCAACCCATTATGTCGAAACCAAATACACCCCCAAGTTTTCAAAGAACCATTCTCACATAAGTATACAAAAAAAAAGAGGAAAAATGCGAATATTATTCCGAAATAGTGATTTTTCTCAGCCAATCCGATTGGATCATTTGCTTGGCTCGTATAATCGCATTTTTAATCGCGAATGCATCAGAACTGCCGTGGCATATGATAGAAATGCCATTTACTCCCAATAGCGGAGCTCCGCCGTAAGATCGGTAATCCATTCTTTTTTTTAGGGATCGAAACGTTTGTTTTAAAAATAAAGCACCGATTTTACCTGTAAAAGAGCGGTTTACCTCTTGTTTTAGCATTTGAAATAAACTGGATGCGGTACCTTCGATGGTTTTCAGAATCACATTGCCGGTAAAACCATCAGTAATAAAAATATCCGCTTTTCCCGAGAAAAGGTCTCTACCCTCCACAAAACCGATGAAATGAGGAATGGTTGTTTTGAATAAAGGGTAGGCAGTTTTGGTAAGATGATTTCCTTTTTCTTCCTCTGTTCCGTTATTGATCAAACCCACAGAGGGGTTGGGAATATGCAGGAAATGACTCGCATAGGATACTGCAAGTTTTGCAGATTCCACCAAATGTTCCGGTTTTGAATCCGCATTGGCGCCGGCGTCTACCAATAATGCAATCCCATCCAACGTAGGATACGTGATCGCTATCGAAGGACGTTCGACGGATGCGATACGACCCAGAAAAAACAAGGAGCCTGCCATCTGGGCGCCTGTGTTACCGGCACTGATCACCGCATTCGATTCCCCGTTTTTAACGGAGAGAATCGCCATTGCCATCGAGGACTCTTTTTTTTGTTTCAGGATATGCGAAGGAGGTTCACCCATTTCAATGACGTTTTTGGAAGGAATAAGCGAATAATGAGTGTTTGGTAAGGTTGGAAAAGACAGCAATCCAGTCTGTAGTTCGGCGGGTTCGCCAAAAAAATTAAAAAAAAGCGACGGATCTTCTTGATAAGCTAAGAAACAACCATGAAGACGTTCATGTGGAGGCAAATCCCCGCCAGGAACGTCTATGGCTATTCGAATCAAGCTGTTTCCTTGACCGGTTTTTCTTTAAAGATGAGAATTTTTTCGTCGTTGTAAAAACCACAGTGTTTGCAAACGGTGTGTGTAGGAATGAGCATGTTGCAATTCGTACAACGAGTCAGGTTAACCGGGTCTATCTTCATATGCGCAACGCGGTTACGTATTCTTCGTATCGTTCTTTTTTTCTTTGGTACTGCCATAATATTACTCCTTTAGCACATAACAACCAAATAATCTCGAATGCAGAAATATACCATAATTACCCTTTGAAATCAATTCATGCTTTTTTTCCATTTCCGAAAGCTATACCATATAATTAAGCAAATATGAAATACAAAATGCGGCGGGAGGAAACTCATGCAAGATGCGTATAGCAAAATAGGAGTCGATTCATTCCAAGAAGAGAGCTCCATGAAAAAGCTGCTGGGATGGATAAACCAGACTTTCCCTTTTCGTAACGGACTTGGTAAAAATCTACTACCGATAGGATTTTTTGCCAATGTAATCGATTTGGGCAATCATATGGGATTGGCTCTGTCAATGGACGGAGTGGGCACGAAAATACTGGTAGCTGAAAAAGCGAAGAAATATGACACGATCGGGATTGACTGTATCGCCATGAACGTCAATGACTTGTTATGCTTGGGCGCCGAGCCGATCAGTTTTTTAGATTATATCGCCGTATCTAAAATCGATCCGGATATGATCGAACAACTGGCAAAAGGTTTTTACGAGGGAGCCAAACAGGCAAATGTCAATATACCCGGTGGAGAATTAGCACAAGTAAAGGAATTACTACACGACGGAGAGAACAGTATCGACTTGGTAGGTACCGCAATAGGTATCATACAGACCGATAAAATCATCACCGGGAAAGATATTTGCCCGGGAGATAAAATTATCGGTCTACCCAGCAACGGTATTCACAGCAACGGACTCACCCTTGCAAGAAAATTGCTTATCGACAACCCCAATATCTCACAACCTGATATCATGACTGAATTATTAAAGCCGACTTTGATTTATGTACCTTATATCCTACCTCTTTTGAATACCATTCAGATACATGGTATGGCTAACATTACCGGGGAAGGTTTTTTAAATATTCTGCGGCTTGACTCTCATGTTCTGTATAAAATCAAATATTTGCCTCCCACTCCCTCTATTTTTACTACAATCCAAGAGTACGGAAAGATACCGGATACAGAGATGTTCAAAATTTATAACATGGGAATCGGGTACGTAGTAATCGTAAAAGCAGAAGACCTGACCTACGCCATGCAAACTTGGGCGAATCTAGGATTGATTGCCTATGAAATAGGAGAAGTACACCCTTATTCAAAACCAAGAATAGAGATTGAACCCTATCAGATATTCAGCGAAGGAGAAGGATTTACATCACTTGAAACAAAAGAAAAATAATCTAGCTCAAGCTTTTCTGATCATCAGCATGGTCATCATTGCCATGATCGGATTTGTCTCTGTTCATACAAAATTGGCTTTAATGAGCATGAATAGCCAAATTGTTCTTGACAAACAGTTACAAAAACGAAGCTATGGAGAGGGAGAGTATGCAAAAATACTTTTACAGTGGCGACAAAAAGATACCGACCTATTTCATAGAATCATGAAAGCTAGCGCAACCACAAATGAAATCCAATTACTGCGCGAGTATAAGCTTCTGTTGGAAGAGAGTCGAAAACGTTGGAAGGAGATAGATGAAATCGATCCACCGGCAGCATTTCGGTGTATCCATCTCCGTATCCTAGATTTACAGCAATACGCTTATCAAACTTGTTTGTACTACTTTCAAGATTTTCAGAAAAGCCAACAGTATTTCAGAAAATACGTCACTTTGTTTTATCGGTTATATCCACCTAAATAATTACCAACTTTATGAATTTTTATTAAATTCGATATAGATCTTTTTTGTAGCAGCTTCCCAGATCACGGAAGCACCGAAGCTTTCACTGATAAACCGTAAAGGAACAAAGGTTCTACCATTAACTAACTTTGGCGGTACATCCAAGTTCTTCTTTTCTCCGTTGACTACTGCAATCGTACTGCCAATGATGACTTCAATAATCGTAGAACCCAGGGTATAAGTCACTTTTTTTGTGTTCCCATCCCATACGACCGAAGCGCCGAAAGCTTCACCGATAAACCGCAAAGGTACTAATGTTCTCCCATTTTCAGTAAACGGAGGCGCATCCAGATCGATACGGTTATTGTTGATATAAGCTGACTTTGAACCAATCTGCAGTTCGATTTTCACCAGATCGGGATTCGATTTGCCTCTCATCGCAACCACTCTTGAGTTTCCGGAATCCGTAATCCAGAGGGTTTTGTCAAAGACACCCAATGACAAAGGGTATTGTAAAGACTCAACTGTTTCTGAATACGCTGAGTTCGTTTTAGGGTATAGAATAGCCCCTCTTGATCCGAAGGAATAAAGATACTCTCCTTTTTTTGTATAGAACTCAACGGTACTCTTTGCATAGTTGCACATGGCTACTATGTCCTGAAAAATCTTCATATCAGAGTAATGAAGATATCCTTCGTCCAATAAAGTAAAATAGTGAGTCAAGCTACCACTTGTATCGAAAACATATACTTTTTGAACCGTGGGAATCAATAAGAATACAAAACCAGATTTGTCTACTGTAATCCTACAGTTATACATGGAATAGGGGTTTTCTATCTTGGGTATCTGTATCTTGGTCACTTCATCGGATTTTTCGGAAAAACTGTACAGAATCGAATCATACCAAGAATAGGCAAAAAAACGGTTATCCTCTGATCGGATGAACACGGTGGAGCGAGGAGGTATATAAGAGGGAATCTGAATTTCTGTACTTGACCATGTCAACGGATTGACTCTGAGAATGCGTAAATAGACTCCTTGCCAAACCACAAATACATCGGTAGAGGATGATTGAAAAACTTGAACTGAGCTTTGAGAAAGAGATTCATTCTGCAAAAAATTAAGTTTAAACGCACTTTTCCATAATTCGTAATAATAGTAATGCAATTTTTGGGTGATTGCATCGTACACAACCGTTTGCTGATGATTTCCGCACACTGCGCTAGGTAACAATAAAACACTGTCATGGTTGGTTACGGGTATCTTCAATGAAGAGGTGGTTCCATCAAAAAGAAAAACACCTTTGTAAGGGTGAATCAACAACACTGTTTTCTGAGAAAAAGCAACCAGGAGAGGACGGTATTGATCAGAATCTGGTAACGGAGGAGAGGCATTGTATAGAAGAGAAAATTGGGAGTTATAGATTTCAAATTGAAATGTACCGTCATATAAAAATATAGTACCAGAGGAGTTGATAGAAAAGCCGACGGGCATCATTAATTTGGAGTGACCAAGCGACTCTTTTCTAAGTAAATCTCCGCGAGAAGAGATTTGGTAAAAAACAAACTGGTTGTCTGATGAAGAAAGTAAATCCTGGCATAAAAGAAAAAAAGTATCTTGATAGGATTGAACCTCTTTAACAAGCAGAATATTGTTTGACTCACTAAGAAGATTGGCAGGTATCTCAGGATGGCTGATGTCTACCAAATAACACTCATTGGAAAGGTTCTCCACGAAAAGAAATGATGAATCTGAGACAGCAGCAAATCGATCCATCGTCTTCATACCGATCAATGGTAGTGTTTTCAAGTTGATTTCTGACAATAAAGTGCCTTTTATGGAAAATTTGTATAAAAATTCGTTCACCAACAGCCAACAGGCGTCACCGTTGGGCTGAAAATCAAGCTGATGAATGGACAGAGGTAATGAGATAGGCAAACTAAAAGAAGAAACAACCGTAAATTGAGAAGAAAAGATACAAATGGAGGATTTTAAAGCATCCAGCACCCATACTCTATCAGTTCCGTCTACTCCAATGGACAAAGGAAGCCCGATTTCATTCTCCAAGGGTCCGTATCCTAAGGTGGAGTGGCTCTCGGCGAAAGCCGAAGTAAAAGAAAAAGGCAGAATGATCAGAAACAAACACAATAATATCGAAAGAATCCCATAGCAAGATTTTTTCATGAGAACTCCTTATACTATTCTTTCTCTCACCTTATTATAATGAACTTTCATTTCCTATGCTAAATGATAAAATTTTTTTAGAACCTATGAAAAGGAGATAACAAAACATGAGTGAAGTAAAAAAAGGATATATTTACACAGAAACAGATGAGTGGATAAAAGTGGAGGGCAACGAAGCTTTGATAGGTATTACGGATTATGCCCAGCATCATCTGGGCGATATCGTTTTTATTGAGATCGGTTCAGAAGGCAAAACAATTGTCAAGGGCGACGTACTCACCACGATTGAGTCTGTGAAATCTGCCAACGATGTCTTTTCACCTATTTCCGGCAAAATCATTGAGATGAATTCCAAGTTAGAACAAGATAGCGGTCTTATTAACAAAGATCCTTACAGCGAAGGATGGATTGCCAGAATCCAAATCACGAATCCCGATGAGTTGACTACTTTAATGAACGACGAAGCCTACTCACAATACCGCAAGGAATAATACATGAGATATATACCGATTACGGACCAAGATATACAGGATATGCTAAAAGAGACAGGTTTGTCTTCCGTTGACTCATTGTTTCAATCGATTCCCGATAGAATACGCTTAAAAAAAGACCTTGCCTTGCCTCAACCTTATGATGAGATGACACTGGAAAGACATGTCAACCAACTTATTTCCAAAAATATCACGACAAAAACACACGATTCATTTATCGGTGAGGTGAATTATCAGCATTTTATTCCCTCTGTTGTTGATACGCTCAGTTCGCAACCATCGTTTTATACCGCCTATACCCCCTACCAGCCTGAAGTCAGTCAAGGAACGTTGGAAGCGATATACCAGTACCAATCGTATATGACTCACTTGACCGGCATGGAATTCTCCAATGCTTCTCTTTACGATGGCGCTACCGCAGCAGCAGAAGCGTTATATTTAATGACTAGCATGACTAACAAAAAGAAAGCCATCATCAGTGGCACCGTTCATCCCCATGTCAAAGCAGTACTCAAGTCATATGCAAAAAACCGCGGCATTTCTTTGGAAGAGATGCATATGAATGATGGCACTATTGCTATACATGAATGCGAAGAGAAGTGTAATGACCAAACAGCCTGTTTTATTGTACAAATACCCAATGTATTTGGTCTATTGGAAGATATGGCGCCTCTTTATAACACTTTGAAAAATAAGCATATCAAACTGATCGTTATTATTCTAGAGCCCATGATGTTAGGTGCTTTACTACCCTATGACCCCTTGATGGTCGATATCGTTTGCGGAGAAGCACAATCATTCGGTATCGAAACTTGTTATGGCGGACCAGGTTTGGGATTTTTTACAGGCAAACGAGAATATATCAGAAAAATACCCGGAAGAATTGTAGGAAAAACAACGGACAAAGAAGGAAGAGACGCTTATGTCATGACACTAAGAGCAAGGGAGCAAGATATACGGAGAGAAAAAGCCACATCCAATATCTGTACGAATCATGCCTTAAATGCTCTTAGGGCAACAATTTATCTTTCTACGGTAGGAGAAGATGGATTACGAGAGATAGCGATAGAAAATATGAAAATAAGTCATTATGCAGTCAAACGTATCGAAACCGAAACAAAATGCAAAATACCATTTAAAAAACCTTTTTTCAATGAGATATTGGTACAGCTACCAGCTCCGAATACCCATCAGGATGTCATGGAAAAGTTATTCAACAAAAAGATACTGATCAGCAAAAACAATATGGCACATTTCTTTCCATCTCTCGGAGAGTCATTCGTTTTGAATTTCACAGAAACCCATCAGATAGCACAAATCGATAACCTGATTCTATCATTGAAAGAGGTGTTGAAATGACAGTGAAGCTGTTGATTGAAAGCTCAAAAAAAGGAAACTCAGGTATTCAATTACCTATTAAAAGCGATTTTCCTCCCATTCACTTAGAAAACACTTTCCCAAAAGAGTGGATACGTTCTACCACCGGATTGCCTAACGTATCAGAACCAGAAGTGGTAAGGCATTTTACCAATTTGGCTAGTTTGAATTACGGAGTAGACAGCGGATTTTATCCATTGGGTTCATGTACGATGAAATACAATCCAAAAATCAATGAAAAACTGTCGAATCTAGAGGGGTTCACACATACTCATCCATTACAATCTGATAGTACTGTTCAAGGTAATCTATTTATGATGAAACATTTGGAACAGTTATTATGTGAAATCACCGGTATGGACGCTTATACTTTATTACCAGCTGCCGGAGCACACGGTGAGTTGACCGGTATGATGATTGTAAAAGAGTATTTTCAGCATAAAGGCGAAGCTCAAAAAAGAACAAAGATTCTAATTCCGGAATCTGCCCATGGTACCAATCCTGCTTCTGCCGCCTCCGTCGGATTTGATATTGTAGAGGTAAAATCTACTCCATGCGGAGGAGTAGACATTGCACACTTGAAAGAGCTCATTCATGAAGACATAGCCGCTATTATGCTTACCAATCCGAACACGGCTGGCGTATTCGAGTCTGATATCTTAGAAGTGGCTGAAATCCTTCACCAAAATGGCTCTTTGCTTTATTACGACGGAGCTAATTTAAATGCATTGCTTGGGCAAGTCAGACCGGGAGACATGGGATTTGATATTGTGCATTTGAACCTTCATAAAACGTTTAGCACTCCTCATGGAGGAGGCGGTCCTGGCTCAGCTCCGGTAGGTGTAAAAAAGCATCTAAGAAAATTCCTTCCTATACCCAGAGTAACGGAAGTAAACAAACAATTCGCACTGGAGGATAAGGACCCCGATAGTATCGGCATGATACGATTGGCAGGATCGAACTTTCAAGTATTGATCAAGGCTTACTTGTACATTTTGTCCATGGGTGCAGAAGGCTTAAAAAAAGCCAGTTCAATGGCTGTTTTAAATGCAAACTACATCAAAGAAAAGTTGTCTCCGTTTATTGCTGCCGGAGTATCTTGCCTTTGTATGCACGAGTGTGTTCTGACAGCTAAGGACTTGACAGCATATGGCGTTCAAGCAAAAGACATATCAAAACGGCTGATTGATTATGGAATACACCCGCCAACCAATTATTTTCCATTAATCATCCCGGAAGCATTGATGATTGAACCAACTGAAACAGAATCAAAAGAGACAATGGATCATTTCATCGAAGTGATGAAGAAAATAGTCTCAGAAGCAAAAGAACATCCCGAATTGTTGTTGGACGCGCCGCATCATGCACCTATTTCAAGACCTGACGAAGTCAAAGCGGCAAAAGATTTAAACGTAACCTATTAAGTATTGATAAAATCAAGAAAAACCTCTGTTGATTAATCAACAGAGGTTTTTCTCTTGTTTTCAAATTGAAAAAATCCCTGAAAAGTGATATATAGCATTTCTTTAAAATTACCTTTACTCTTTTGAAGCATTAATACAAAATTGGGAAGCAACCGCACCCAACCTATAACGGGGATTAAAAGTGAAGGAATAAAAAAAGAGTGATAAGGAATGTAATGAAAGACAAAAATTGGCAATAAACCAAGACTGATACCGATACCCAAGGAAACGTTGCCAAAAAGAAAAGATATCACAAAAAAGATGAATAGCAAAAACCAAAACAAATCGGGAAACAAAGCGAGAAGAACACCGCTAGAAGTGGCGCCTCCTTTACCTCCTTTAAAACCGAGAAATAGGGACCAATCATGACCGGCAATCACAGCAACAGTGCATACAGATAACGCAACTACGCTAAAATCAGCTTGTTTCACCATCCATAAAGGCAAAAAACCTTTCAGAAAGTCAAGGATAAAAGTGGCGATACCATATAAAGGGCCTAAAGATTTAAAAGCATTCAGAGTGCCCATATTCCTTGTTCCTAGATAACGGATATCCGTTTTTTTCTTCAAGTAACCGAATATATAAGCAGTCGGAAAGGATCCTATCACATAAAAACCTACAGCTGATAAAGATTCATATAGCTCCATATTACTTCATTATACATAAATATCATTCCAAATTAATAGAAGCAGCTTATGCATTGTAAAGAAAATTTCATTTTAATGGAACAAAAAGAGAAGAAAACGGATTTTTTATCCTAAAGGCTTTTATTACAACTTGTTTTGCTTATATTTAAATCCGAATAGACGCAAAGGAGCAGAAACATGCGGAAACATATCGTTGCTATTATTACCACACTGGTGATTGTCTTGACAGGATGGCTCTCTTTCCTTTCTACTGAGCCCTCTTATGCTTTCGGTCAAGAACAAATATGGAATTATTTTAATAACCAATTATACGGTGGTGCGATACAACAATTAGTCGTACTAGAAGGGTTGGATGAAAAGTGGTTTTGCACTGTCAACCGAAATAGTCTTTATTTGAAAAACGGTTCCAATGACTACTGGGAACCTATTCCATTACCCCAAGAGAATACTTATATTCAATATATATTTCCTTACCAAACTTTTTTGATACTGGTAGCCGATCAAGGGATGTACCTGTATCAAGGAGAGTATCAAGGAGAGAGCATTTGGGAGCCATTAAATTCTCCTAAGGACGAGAAAACGATTAAAATAATCAAAATCACTGATCAGTTACAAAATTACTATTGGATGGCTACCACTCATGGCTTGTACTATTCATTGGACCAAGCAGTCGAGGATCCCGAAGCGCTTTTTACTTGGCATATTTCCAATTTTAATGCGATTTACGAAATAAAAGATATATGGTATGATGATTTCAATAAAACATTGTTTGTTTTAACTTCGGATGGCTGGATATTTTTTTCAAAAGAACCAAACTCTCTCCATTTTAATGAAATGAAGTGGGACAAAATGAAACTAGCTGATCCGATACATCACGTACAGCAGATTATTACTGCTCAAGACAATCAAAAAACATGGCTCATCAGCACGCAAAGTCAGGGTGTTTTTATTTCAAGAAATAATGGAAATACCTGGGAAAATATCAGTCGAGAGTTACCGAATCTTTATATCAGCCAGATGATGTTACTGGATCAAGATGTATATATTTCTACTTATGGTGGTCTCTTTGTATACCATCTTGAACAAAATAAATGGGATAAACTCGGTGAGTCTTTATTCAATGACCAGATAAACTGTTTCGGGATCGATCTGAGTACGAACAAGATACGGATAGGAACAAATGGTAATGGGGTTTGGTTAGCTAGTCATACATCATCAGGGCTGATATGGAATAAGGATGATCAAAAAATAGAGGGTATTTTGGTAAAAAAAATGATCAAAAACCATTTGGAAAACAAAATTCTTCTTGCCACTTGGGGTGCCGGTGCGTATGTATCCAAAGACAACGGTATTCATTGGAAACAATCCAATCAAGGACTTACCAATCCTTACTTGTTAAGTATGTTTTACGAGTCCGATGATCAAATTTGGGCGGGAACCTACAATGGAGGATTGTTTTTTACCAATGATTTCGGAGAAAACTGGATACTCGTAAAATCCTCTACTCTACTTAGCAAGTACATCTATAGCATATTGGTTGACCGGAATAATACGGACGTACTCTATGTCGGTACCGACAGGAATGTGTTTAAAACCATTAATCATGGACAGTCCTGGAACAAATTAGAGTTAGGTACTGAAGACCAACCGGTCGGGAATATTATTACTTTGGAACAAGATACAAAAAATCCTGACACTATTTATGCCGGTACGAATCTGACAGGTGCGTACATTTCAAAAGACGCTGGACAATCATGGTATCCAACGAAAGAAGGACTTTCCTTCCCTAATATTCAACAGATAAAAGCGATACCCCATACCAATCCCATTTTGATTGCTGCTACCAACGGGGACGGCTGCTATATTTCTCGAAATCAAGGTCAATCTTGGGAAAAAATGGAGGATACGGTAAAGAACAGAATTGTATATGACATTGCCTATAGCGTAGATAAAAATTGGAAAGAAGAGTGTTTGATATCGACAGAAAATGGAATATACCGGTACCATCTTACAAATAAAAATTGGCAACCCATCGGAAACAATGTCAGTCAGACCAGCATCAGGGCTACCTTGTATTATCAAAAACAGTGGTGGATTGGTACTTATGGAAAAGGTGTGGCAAGGTTGGTGGACCTTCCCGAGCCACCCATTCCCATGGATCCGCCCAATCAAGCTGAGACAACAAAAACAAGAATTATGTTTAGATGGTCCGAATCCTCCTATTCTGAGTATCCGGTGTTGTACAAAGTACAAATATCAACAAAGAAAGATTTCTCAGAAAACACTTACCTATCGAATACTATATCGGGCGATCAGTGGCTCATTCCAGACAATATCCTTCAAAAACATAAAACCTATTATTGGAGAGTGAGGGGAGAGACGATTCTAGGAGAGACAGCGTGGTCCAAAATCTACCAATTTACCATTGTGACTATTATACAAATGCAAATCAACCAATCACAGATACAAATCAACGGACAGAGCCAGCCATTAGATAAAAATCCTGATGTAGTGCCAATCCTAAGAGAAGGAAGGACTTTTTTACCGATTCGCATTATCGTTGAATCTTGGGAAGGTACCATTGGATGGGAAAATGCTACAAAAAAAGTCATAATACAGGTGGGAGAGCATACTGTGTATATGATAATCGGGAAATCCATTGCCTATGTGGATAACGTACCCACCAAAATTGATTCGAACAACCATGTAGTTCCATTCATTTACAATGGGAGGACTATGCTTCCGTTACGTTTTATCGCTGAGAGTTTAAAAGCTCAAGTAGAGTGGGATGCGGAAACACAAAGAGTCACTTTGTTGTATCCTTTGAGGAGGTAAATATGACACATCAAATTACTGTACTGCTCGATCTGGATGAGGTGAACTGTTCTTTGTTACGGTTAATGAGCTCCTATATGATGAATATTGCTAATTTTACTATCGACGAAATGGATGAATTCAAGTTTTTATTTCATGAAGTTCTTTACTATGTGAAAAAGAATATACCATATGAAAAGCCGGTTCAGATACAAATTAGTACGCAAGAGAACAGTATACAGACTACGATACAAGTTGAAGCACCAAGTAACAAACATACCTATTCTATCAATCCGACTAATGCTTTGTATCAAATTGCACAACACTTACTAAAAGATTTTAGCTTTATTGAAAATGAAGATCAAAGATTAGTTTTTACTCTTAAGAAAGAAAAAAGAGTCACGAATGGATAATTTGGGAAGAGAGAATACCATTCTTCAACACCAATGGATTGTACAGTATCTCGCAAATAAATTGGCAGATGGTAATTACCAGCTAGCCGAAGAATTAAAATCTGTAGGCAATATCGGCTTGATAAAGGCTGTGGATAATTATGATGAAAAAGCAGGAACCGCATTTACTACTTATGCTACTGTACTAATACAAGGAGAGATGTTGCACTATCTACGTGATAATTCCGACATCATTCGAATACCGAGAAAATATACTACTTACTACAAAATGATTCAAGAAGCCATACAAGAGTTGAAAAAAAAGAATGAAAAAGGACCTACCATACAACAAATAGCCGAAAAAACAGGATTATCCAGAGAAATCATTATAGAATCTTTCGAAGCAGGCTTGGCAAAGTATCCTAATTCTATAGAGGAATCGCTTTTAAATGAAGAGGAGAGAGTTCTGATCAAGGATACACTAGCTGATCCGCATGATCACGTCAACACTGCTATTCAGCGTATCACATTAAATACTGCTTTAATGAAGCTCGAAACAATGGAACGAAAGAGTATTGTTTTGAAATACTCTCAAGATTTAACCAATCAAGAAATTGCTGAAAAACTCGGTGTACATACTGGGAAAGTCAATCGATCCATTAAAAGCGGATTAGATAAATTAAAAAAAATTCTTCAAAAAAGCGAGGCATGATCAACCACAAGGGAACATGTTTCACGTGAAACATGTTCCTGTATTTTTTTATGCTTGTTTTACTATCGCGATTAAGGTGGTTATATCTGAAGGTTTAATACCAGGAAGCTGTTTAGCTTCCCCTATCGTAGCAGGTTTGTAACGAAGTAAACTTTCTTTTGCTTCCTTTGAGAGGGAGACCGGTAAAGAAGTAAAGATAGAATCTGGCAATACAGCTTGATCGAATTTTGTCAGCCTGATAATCTCATTTTTTTCTCGGAGAATGTATCCTTCGTATTTGGCATCGATTTCCAATTCAAGTTTTGCATCTTCATTTAAATCTGTAAGAGGTGGATAAAAATGTTCCACTACAGAAAATGGAATCTCTGGTTTTTTTAGTAATCCAAAAAGCGAACAATCTTGAGATAATTCGGTAATGCCTTGACTTGATAACCATTGGTTCACTTCTTTATTGGGAGTAATTCTGTTGGATCGAAGCCAATCGGTCCCTTTTTCAATATCTTTTTTCTTTTGCTGGAATAGTAGCCATCTATCCTGTTTAATCAAACCAATCTGTTTTGCTTTTTCGGTTAATCTCAAGTCAGCATTATCTTCACGGAGCGACAACCTGTATTCGACATGAGAGGGAGTGATACGATAAGGTTCCAGTAATTCTTTATGGATTAAATCGTCTATCAATACGCCTATGTAAGATTCAAATCTGTTTAAATGGAAAGAAGGTTGCCCTTGAATAAGCAAGGCAGCATTAATACCTGCGATAAGACCTTGAGCCGCTGCTTCATCATAACCGGTGGTACCGTTTATCTGCCCTGCCAAAAAAAGGTGGGAGATCAATTTTGATTCAAGTGTATTTTTTAATGCTGAGGGATCTACCCAATCATAAGCAATAGCATAAGCCGGACGAGTGATACTCACTTTTTCCAATCCGGGAATGGTGCGGAGAATCGCTTCTTGGCAGGATGGAAAAACACTCATATTCATCCCTGCCATATACATCTCGTCGGTTTCGTACCCTTCAGATTCCAAGAAAAAGGAGTGTGCTTTTCTATCCGGAAACCATTTCACCTTCTCTTCCAATGAAGGACAATTTCTTGGACCAGTTTTTACCATTTTACCAGTGTTGGAGGGTTGGTATTGCAGGAAAGATTTTGTCGTTTCGAATGTATGCTCGTTTGTCCATCCCAGATAGGAAGGAAGCTGATTACGATACACCTTTGGTGGGCTGGCAAAAGACAGATGGATAGGATCGAAAGTGCCTTCTTGAATCACAAACTTAGACAAGTCAACGCTTTTTTTGTCAATCCTAGGAGTGGTGCCCGTATTAAAACGTCGGACTGGTAATCCTAATGATAGCAAAAAACCGGATAATTGATGAGAGGCTAATTCTCCACTCCGTCCCGCTTCATATGATATCAAACCCACATGTATTCTGGCATTTAAAAAAGTGCCTGTTGTTAAAATGACAACCGAACTGGCAATCTTCTCTCCATAAATATCTTCTATACCAATACATCTTTGATCTTCAACCAAGATTTTTTGAACCATAGATTGATATAGAGTAAGATTTGGTGTGGATTCTAACGTTTTTTTCATCTCTCGTGAGTAAAGGTATTTGTCACACTGGACTCGCTTGGAACGTAAAGCTAATCCCTTAGAGGTATTTAACACTCTGATTTGTGAGAGGGCTTTTTCAGCATTGATAGCAATCTCACCTCCCAGGGCATCAATTTCAGCAATCACTTGTGATTTGCCTGATCCACCAATTGCCGGATTACAAGGCATCCAAGCAATTGAATCTAAATGAATACTGGTTAATAAAGTCCGACAACCAAGTCGTGAGGCAGCCAACGCTGCTTCACAACCAGCATGTCCAGCTCCCACAACGATTACATCAAATGGTTGCATGATAGACTCCCTGATTCTTTGGATATAGGCAAGATTGTGCCGTTAGATAATACATACAGAGGTTTTGTGGAAACCAATTCTTCAGCCCTTATCTGAAATAAATCTACTGGCAAAATAAAACCGTCAGCATAGGAACCTGGCATGAGTATGCCTGTCTTCATAGAAAAGCAAGCTTGTTCACCACCTGCAACCGTATACGCATAAAAAGCTTCTTCACGAGTCATAAATTTTTCTGCGTGGGAGAGTATGGCAAACGGATTCATAGTTTCAACCGGCGTATCGCTGGAGAGGGAAAAAGGAATCCTCATCGTACGGATCGCTCGGAACGGATACCCAAGACGCTGTAATCGGATTTTGCCAAGTCTTTTTTCAGCCATGATTTTATCTGCTTCGGCAAAGACAGGTTGAAAATTAATTACAAGAGGTAGGGAGTGTATTCTTCGCAATTGATCATTAGAAGCCATCTGGACATGAACCAAACGATGAGTTTTTGTTAAACCGGAATGCGCAGAGACATACTCGAATGCTTGCAGGCAAAGCTCAAGCGCTTCATCTCCGATCACATGGATAGCCACTTGTTTTGAATGGTGTTGAGCAGTTTGGATGCATCGAATGAGTTCGTCAACTGTATAAAAACAATAACCTCGCTTGGATGGTTCATCAGAGTAAGGAACCGAAAGAAAAGCGTTATGTGCTCCCAAAGAACCGTCCATATAAATTTTAAAAGATCCAAATGAGAAAACATCCGAATCCAAAACAGGATAGGTTTCTATTACTTGATCCATCTCATCCGGAGAGGTGACAAGTATTTTTTCATGTACCCGAACTGAAGCATTGTTGAGCAATGGAATCATACTTTTCATATTGATCACGGAACAATCTTCTGAATGTACCGAACTGATGCCATATTCTTGACAGTACCGATTCGCAGCGGTCAAAGCGATACTCAGTAGGGACGGATCGGATTGAATTTGCTTATTTAATGACAGTAGTGCTTTCTCGGTAAGTAAACCTATGGAAAGATCGGTTCCATCAACCTGATGGAAAGCGTCTAGAGGAAACTTTTGCAGTGTTATTGAATTCACGACAGCAGCGTGTCCGCATTTACGGATCAGCAAGATCGGTTTTTGGATAGAAAAGGAATCCAGAATTTGCTTGGACGGGTAAAAACCAGTTTTATGTTCATCCCATCCTCTGTAAATCAGAACATCTCTCTGGTCATTCTCCATTCGACTCTTCCACACGCTTTGATTGGCAGAATCAAAAAGATTGCTTTCTAGTAAGGATGTGCCGAATCCCAATAGATGACAATGAGAATCAACAAAACCAGGGTAAAGATAATGTCCTTCTAGTGAAACGACTTCCTCATCCGATGCGGGGCTATCTATAAACGGCAGGATTTCCTTTACACAATTTTGCTGAATATGAACACAGCATAGGTGATACTGCCGGAGGTTCGGATGGTATAAACGGACCTGTTTTAACCACATTTTGATTCAATCATCCTCCTGTTTATTGTTGATAATAGCTATGAATAGTCAGTTTGCAACTCCTTTTTATGCTACAATTAGGAGATGTATACGGGAAACAATGAATAAGATAAAAGGAAGATGAACGGTAATGTCATGATTAAAGAGTACTATCAAGTAATCAAAAAAGAGCAAGTTGCCAGAATTGAAAATTCTAACCTGCATCATGTTGAAATGAATCAAGTAAACCAAACTACTCTTCGGTTGTTTCTAAATGGAAAAGTAGGGTTAGCGAAAGCCGAAGGACAGTATGATGACCTTGAACTAGAAAAAAGTGCTTTTCAAAATGTGAAAGAAGGACCGTCTTATCTTGCAGAACCTACTTCAAATCAACAAATCGAGATTGTGTATAACTATATGATAGCGAAAGGGACCGATTTTGTTGCTGATATGAGAGATTTCGTTGATACGCTCAAGAAGTTGTTCCCAGTCATATCGTTCCGTAATTACATCCAATTAACGGATCATGCATACCAGCTATTTAACAACAATGGTGTTTTTTTATCCTATCAGGATCATTTTTTGGATATGAATGTATGTTTTGAATATATGCGCAATGGAGTGACGAATACGGGTTGTTTTCTTTTTCGAGGTCGTCGATATGAGAAAGAGACCTTTCTGACTTACCTCAGCTCGTTATTTGAGGCTTGTTTGCGTCCCTACCTTCCTATTCCGGACAGTCCGTTACCGATTATCATTTCTACACAGGACAGGGGATTTTTCTCCCCGTTGATTTCGCTTCTTAGCGGGGATCATTACAGAGAGAATCCTTCCCGCTTCTCTACCATGCAAAACAATACCGCTTATCATCCCTCCTTTTCCTTCTACCAATCGAATGATCCAGAAATTCATTTCATTCCTTTCTTTGATGCGGAAGCGGTGGTAAATCCGAATTTTAGGGTAGCGTTGATTCAAGATGGCAAAGTAGTTACGCCTTATACTAACAAAGAAATAGCATTAAGCACAGGTTTACCCCTAACCGGAAGCAGCAGAGATGTCTGGGGCGCGATGCCTGTTTTATCGTTGCAAGCTTTTGATGTCCGATCAACCCATCAATCATTAACGGATATTCTACAAGGGGGGCATGGTTTGCTGCTCCACCAACTTCATTATGAGCAGAACCCCGATTCGGAATGGTTGACCGCCAAAGCAGACCATGTCTATTTGACGGATGGTAAAACCATATTCGGATTATTGCCACCCGTAACCATCTCTGTTCCTTGGCGAGAGATTTTCTCAGACAGGCTGAAAGGGGTCACTACGGAACCGATCGTCCCCTTCTCCAATCAATTCGGAGTAGTATTTGATGCCATTTCTTGTCAATGGTAGCAAAGAAGGGAAAGAATAATGGTATATCAATGGAATAAAGCATTGGTTATTGCTTTGGTTGCTGATTTAATCGCACAATTCGTCAAACCGATTTTTTACTATATGAAAACCAAACAATGGGACTTTGGATTAGTTATTTCAAACGGAGGGTTTCCCAGTTCACATGCTGCCACTGTCACCGCATTAACAACCAGGATTGGCTTTCAGGAGGGGATTCAAAGCACATTCTTTGCTATCAGTTTTATTTTTAGCTTAATTGTGCTGTTTGACGCTGCTGGTGTCAGACAGGAAGTCGGAAAACACTCCAAAACTTTGAATGACCTGATCGGTCTGTTAAAGATGAAAGAAAAAGTAAAATTTGATGAATTGGAGGAATGGATCGGGCATAATACCGTGGAAGTATTCGGCGGAGTTTTATTAGGGGGTATAATCGGCTGGTCTTTGGGCCTGCTGCCGGCTCTTTCTTTATAACGGAGGCGAATCATGAAACATTTGCACGTGGTTATTTTCGGACAGATGTGCGCTACTTGTACTCTTTTATACAAAAGAGTCGTAGATGTATTAGAAGAGTTACGCTATCCTTATGAAATTGAGAAAGTCGAAGATCCGGCTGTTATTCTTGCTCATGGGTTCGTGATTACTCCCGCTCTTGTCGTAAACCAGAAGGTTCTCGCACAAGGAGAAATTCCATTCTTTGATACTTTGAAAAAAGAAATGATCCAGATAGCGACCGAGGAAGAATAATAAACTACTCTCTCTGTCGAGAAGAAAGAGTTTATGTATTATGGAATGGAAAGGATCGACACATCAGGTCGGGGTTTTACGTCAGGAAATAGTCTATGATCATTTTGATTCCGAGAGACGCCGAGATAAGCATAAATATAGGCTTGATCAGCGAATTACCTTTTTGTAAAGCCAATTTCGAGCCAAAAAAAGCACCTGCCACCATAAAAATACCTACCAATATACCTGTTTTGTATTGAATCTTGCCATGAAAAGCGAATAGAGTAAGCGAGATGATGTTACTGGTAAAATTCAACAACTTGGAATGACCTGAAGCATGCAGATAGTCCTCACGTAAAAATTTACGGAATCCAAAAATCAAAAAAGAACCTGTACCAGGACCGAAAAATCCGTCATAAAAACCAAGACTTAATGCAAAAAAAGCCAATCCCCACCATGGTTTTTTGTGATAAACCGGTTTCTCTCGGACAGACTTTGGCTCTTTTGAAAAAAGAGTATAAAGAGTAATCGCAACAATTAACCAACCAAACAGCATTTGAAGAAAACCGGCTGCGAGTTTCATTGTCGCACTCACTCCGATGATAGCGCCCAGGAGAGTAAACGGTACAAGAGGAATGATTGGTGTGAAATTAATTTTCCTACATCGCATGTATTGCCAGGTGCTGGTAAGAGAGGAGCATGACGCTGAAAATTTATTGGTTCCCAAAGCCTGATGAATCGGTAAACCATAGAAAACAAAAGCCGGTATGCTAATCAAACCTCCGCCGCCGGCGATAGCATCCACAAATGAGCTGATGAGACCGGCCAAACATAAAAAAACCAATGGTAAATTGAATTGGATATTCATTTTATTTCATTCCACCCACCCCTGTATTATACATAAAGGCAATACCATGGATGAATCTGTAAAAACCTGTAAAATGACTATACATTATTGTTAAGGGGCAATATGCAAAGAGAAAGAATTCAAAAAATACTGGCGAGGGCAGGGATCGCTTCCAGAAGGAAGAGTGAAGAATTGATTCTAAATGGATTTGTCAGAGTGAACGGTATCCTTGTCACAGAGTTGGGCAGTACCGTTGATCCTGTCACGGATCAAATCACTGTTGATCATCGTGCCATTTCCATCTGTCCGAAAAAAGTCTATTATCTGTTTTACAAGCCAAGGTATGTCATAAGTTCTTGCTCGGATGAAAAACAAAGAAGAACCGTGCTGGATTTTTTTCCAACCGACTCCATAAGGCTATACCCCGTCGGCAGACTAGACTATGAGTCGGACGGTTTGTTGATCGTGACAAATGACGGGGATTTCACATTTGCTCTCACTCATCCGAAGCATGATATTGCAAAAGCATACTTGGTTCATGTAAAAGAAGACATGAGCGAGGTTGAAATCAATCACTTAAGAGCTGGCGTGACGATAGATGATTACAGAACCAAATCCTGCCAGATTGTCGTTCTGAAAAATAAGCAACCGGGAACATGGTTGGAGATCACTCTATTTGAAGGAAGAAACAGACAAATCAGAAAGATGCTTGCTCTTTTTCAAAAAAGAGTACTCTCCTTAACCAGAACCCGTATCGGTCCATGTGTAATTGGGAGCTTAGAACCGGGAACATATCGATCCTTAACAAAAGAAGAGATCAATTTTTTTCTGCGTTGCGTACAAGTAAAGGAGCGTGACAGGAAATGACAAAACAGTATTTACAAGTCTGGATTATGTGTGCTTCTGCTCAAAATAAAATGAAATTTCTTTTAGTTGAACAAACTGACTCAACAGAAAAAAAACCATTCTGGGGTCCATTGGAAATAGAGATAACAGATAATCCGCCAACTTCCGAAGCGATACCGCAATTACTACATCATGCGTGTGGCATCGTATTGAAAAACCCAATATTAATCCCATTCAAGAAAAATTATGAAAAAGAGGATTCCAGTCAGGCCATGAAAGAGGTATACCTGGTCGTAGGTTTGAAAATATCTTCTGAAAAAGATTTGATGATAGACCAAGAGAAAGAAAATCTACTAAAAAGTCGTTGGATGCCATTGGTAGAGGTGCTGGAT
>Ga0302251_1000864_pt1 | contig 22639 bp, 14 predicted proteins | sample AAG_RA_Gln_MG_FD_193534 | JGI IMG/M metagenome (GOLD analysis project Ga0302251, IMG submission 193534) | Enriched activated sludge microbial communities from anaerobic digester in WTTP, New Holstein, Wisconsin, United States - AAG_RA_Gln | ecosystem: Engineered > Bioreactor > Anaerobic >...
TTCTTTTCGGGGGTATGCTTCTTTCTTTTCTTCATTTCTTGTGGACCTCACTTATTGTCATTTTGACTATATTCGATCCACCTTAATTCCTTCCATTTTTGTGTCTGAATTTATGGGTCCATTATAATGGCTTGATCCCTGTGCGCATCTGAACAAAAGGCAATGCATATCTTCCAACTGTCAAAAGTCTTTTTCCAATGAAATCTTGAAGTCCTGCAAACCGGGTTTGGAAGCCAACCTTTATATGAGCGGATTATATGTCCATTGGCAGGTATTCCGCAGATGGCGCACCTTGGCCTGGAATCTTTGGAAGATGACCCCTCGTTTTCAGTGTCGCTCGCGCTACTGGAAAACTCCTCAGCGTGTTTCAGGCAGATAAGGGAAAAATTCAAAAAACTTTCTTTTCCCATACAATCCACCGCATGAGCCTCCACGACATCCCAGGATTTTCGACCACAGAGATCGCATTTATCCTTACTGGCAAAGAATGATAGGAAGTGCTGTAGAATTTCCACTTAGAAACGCCTCTACAATATACGAGAACTTTAATCCGGCCCACTGAGGTGATTATATCAGAATATTAACTTTGTGATCAACCTCATGCCAGGTAAAGCCATCCAAGCACTTAAATCCTAAGATTACACGTCAACAACAAAATCATACAAAAAGGCACTCGAAATTGACCCCACCAACATGACATTGAAAAGCAATCTTGCACTGGCCATTGAAATGACAGAAGTTGGAGCACCTAATCCCGGCAAATACATTGTAATAACAGAAATTGAAGGGGAAAGATGGCAGCTCTGGATGCAGCTCGTGCGGTTTGAATGGTTATTTGACAGGAACAACCGTTTGAATCAGGACCCTATAACGAATTCCTGCAGCGTTTCAGAAATCTTCCTCAGCTATATGTCCACCAGTTTGGCAAGACTCTCTGCTGGATCTCCGGCGAAGGACTGACAAACTATCAAGTCTCTCTGTATATGACACAGATTGATTCGATGTTTATAAATGGCAATCTGATTAGGTAATTTGCATGAGTCTCTTCAATCCAGGCTTTGACATTGGATCATATCGGTATAGATCGCCCCGGATGTACAGTTCACAAGCACATAGACTGTGGGGCCGGAAACGTTGACTGCCTCCGAATATTGAACCGGAGAGTGCACTCTGATCAATTCACTGTAAGCTTTTCTACTGGGAGACCATTCGCTTCCATTCCATATGGAAAGAAATATCTGACCGTTTCCCGTTGCATACCCTGCCCAGGTGAGCATCATGGACCCCTTATTCTGAAAGCAGAATACATGATAACCCCGGTTCAGGTTTGAGCCTCGAACCGTCAGGTAGTTCCCATCGATGGCCTTTATCTTTCCCCATTCTTCCGGATAAAGCGGAGAACAGTATTTTGATATGGTCTCTTCAGGATTTGTCTTTGTGATCCAGCGGACAGAATGATCGATCAGATAAGCTCTTGAAGGCATATCCCCTCCGGCGGAGGTCTTTGATCTGTCTTGACGGATTTTTGATTTCGCCTGAGAGAGGGCACCCCGTAAAACATCACTCCCATTGTCTATTTCAATGCCTTCATTGTAACAGGCTATTGCGGAATCATAGTCTCCTGAAGTGAGAAATGCATTTCCATCACTGAGTTTCCTGTCCCTCAGAACTATCCTTTCATCTATATCTGACAGATACTTCTTCGCTTCAGTATTTTCCGGATCGACTGCCATTACAGTCTTCACACTCTTCCTGGAGGCGTCCAGCTGTCTTGAGCTATACAGCTCTTTCACCTCTCCGAGACTTTTCTTTATCAGAGAGATTTTTGACCTGTCGCATATCTCCCTGGCTTTCCTGTCAGCAGGAGCGTCCTTCAGCACATTGAGGGAGAGTTGATAGGCTTTCCTGTAATCTCCCCTGCTTAGAAAAGCTGAGGCACTATTTACTCCGGCCTTTGCATGAATCTCCCTGGCCTGTTTGTCATCAGGAGCTATTTTCAGCGCTTCCTCAATGATTTTCATTGCAAGCTCGAAGTTCTTCTTATTCATCTCTGCAGACGTTTTATCAATCAACTTTTTGAAAAGAGGTCCCTGCTGCACCTGCTTCCTTCTTTTCAAGAGCAGGCTGTTTCCGGGCTCAAGCTTCAATGCCTCCTCATAGGCAGACAGGGCTGACTTGAAGTCTCTGGAGCCGAAGAGTCTGTCTCCACGGGCAATAAGTTCCAGTATTTGAAGCTTTTTCTCCGTTATTTCCAGATACTTTTTTCCTTCGGCACTCGACGGTTCGAGCCTGAGAAGGGTCTGAAATTTCTGCTGTGCTTCTTTGTATTTGCCGTCAGAGAATGATTTTTTCCCATGCAGCAGGGAAATTTCCGCAAGAAGGTCATGAGCCTTTCTGTCCTTAGGGTATATGGCCAGTGCACTGTTGACAGCATCTCCGGCTTTTTCAAACTCTCTGGCTTTCAGGAAGTTCTCCGCATGTTCTACATTCTGTCTGTAGCACTTCTGCCTGCTTCGAAAGTAGTGGTCCCCTATAATGAAGAGTGCCGCAAGCAACACTGCAGCCAGAGGTATGATGAGTGTCAGAATACTGGAGAAAGTGGGAGCCGGCTGCGATGATGTGTGTTTACTTCTCAAAATCCGTTCTTTTTTACAGACTCTTTCCTGCTCACCACTATGACTCGTGGGCAGCTGAATTAATGCATGGTGGTTCAATTTACAAGCATAGTCCGGAGGAGCCTCTTTCCCATTGGAATCAGGCTTGTCTGGCTTTCTTCCAAGCAGTTCCTGTACTTTTCTGGCTGATGGCGGCCTTTTATCAGGGATGATGTCCACCAGAGACATTATAATCTCTTCCAGCCAGGAAGGTACCTGAGGATTCAGCTTTCTTACCGGTTCAAATGAGAAAAGGTTTTCTGAGCTGGCTTCTGGGTTCACGTCTGTCAAAAGGTAGTGCATTATTGCTCCAAGAGAGTATAGATCGCTCCTGGGCTCGGAAAAACCCTTATACTGCTCGGGAGGTGCATACCCGGGAGTGCCTATGGCCGTCCCTTTCTGATGGGGGCTGAATATCCGGGCGATGCCGAAATCCACAAGATATACCTTACCCTTATCAATCATGATGTTTCTGGGGTTGAGATCCCTGTAAATGACCGGTGGATTGTGGGAGTGAAGGTAATCAAGGATGTCAACTATCTGGCTGAAATATGAGAGCGCCTCTGCAACAGGAAAAGGCTTTCCCTGTCTTTCAGAAATGATTGCTTCCAGATCCCTCCCCTCTATGAAGGTCATTACAAGGTAATGAGACGGCGCAGGACTTTCCGGATCTTTCTCAATGAAAAAGTCGACAACCTTGGGGAGTCCGCCGTGATGAAGTCTCGAGAGAAGCTGCGCCTCCTCTCTGAAGCGCTCTTCTGCATACCTGATCTCTTCGGGAGCGGTGAATGTGGAAAGCATCTTTTTAACGGCAACTATGCTGTCGAGCCGATTATCCCGCGCCTTATATACGGCACCCATGGCACCTGACTTGATACTGCTCAGGATCTCATATCGGTTGTCCAGGAACGACAGTCTGGTTGTACCGGCTGCAGGGGAGAGAGCTTTTCTGCAGCTTCGGCAAAATCGGTCTGAATCAATATTTTCCATTCCACACGCTGAACAGACTCGAGACATTGTTTATCGCCTTTCACGTCATTTTTTCAGGAATGCATCGATATTAACCCCCTCGAAGGCAGTTCTGGGACATCCCATTCCTGATTTTATTCGAGCATAACCTATACCCAGCAGTTCAGGCTTTTTTCCCGCTTCTAAGTAGATATACCAATGGTTGAATGCAAAGATTCTTTACAATACTTTTCAGCAAAGGTTTGTTCCTGATGTAATCTGCAATAGCTGGTGAAATTTTATAATATGCCTGGACAATGGCTGTTCCTAAATCGGAACTCAGCAGGCGTTCATCTCTAAACCGTCGCAATATGACAACCTCCGGGCTATGATAAGAATCATAACAGGCTGTCGCGATGAAGCAACCGCCCGGTCCTTTTACTTCTTTCTCAGATACAAATCCCCATCCTGTAGTGTCTCCCATAGGCTGTTTCTCACAGTTTGGGCAGCCTGGGAATGTGTCTCCTGCATTAAAGAACCTGTAAGGTGGTTGCTGCATTGCTGATGGTGGGGGAGAGTAGGGCATTCCCATGTTCCTCATCGCAAGCTTAAGAACCTGAGCACCCATCCCATCCGGACCACAGTAAAGACATTTGTATGTTCCTGTACGGGTGACCTTTTCACCGGGTTGCAAATTTCCTTCTGCCATTGGAACCTCCTGAAAATAACATTCGGGTTTTCAAAGTAAATATGGAACTCCTATCTCATACTTTGTCTGCATTGCTGAAGCATCTGAGAGGCGTCCGCGTCATCAGGCCAGGATTCAAGAAGCTTTTCCCATAATTCAATGGCGGGTTTGAACTGTTTAGCTGACTGGTAGCAATATGCGGCGTTAAAGAGAATTCCCGCGTGGACAGGGCTTAATTGGAGGGCCTTTTCAAAATGACGAATTGCCTCATTGAATCGTCCTTTTTTCAATAGCTGCATTCCAGTTTCGTTCGGATCTGGAGCATATACACAACGGAAGCCCACATAAGGTAATAGTGCATCCCCAGGGACAGGTAGGCGCGATGAACAACGGCAATACCCCCGAAGTGTCTCAAAACCTCCCCCGCGAACAGATGACTGATTAGGCCAGAAGACGGGGTTCCCCTTAGCGCCATAATGATCATAACGAGTCAACTTGAGCCCACCGCTGTCGGTCGACCAATTTTCGGCAGCATAACCTGGATATGGGGTAATAACGTCACTTGTCCATTCTCTTACATTGCCAATCATATCCATGCAGCCATAAGGACTTGCACCTTCGGGGTGAGCATCGACAGGTTGAGTCTTGTATTCTTTATCATGTTTATCAGAATTGCTTTTAGATGGATCAAATTCATTACCCCATGAATAAATACGTCCATCCGTTCCACGAGCAGCCTTTTCCCATTCAGTTTCATAGGGCATTCGACCACCTGCCCAGCTGCAATATGCCATGGCATCTCTCAAAGATACTTCGACAACAGGATGATTGAGAAGCTCTTTAGGAGGAGTATTACCCTTCCAGTATTGAGGTGTGGGATGTCCGGTAGTGCTGCTGAACTTAGCATACTTTTCACAAGTAACCGGATATTTATCGATTTCAAAAGCATCTAAATATACCCGGTGCTGAGGCCTCTCACAATCGAAAGATCCGGTATTTACTAGTCCCCCGGCATTCTGGAAAAACTCCCAAACCTGCTCCGTTGTGCTCCCCATTATGAATTCCCCAGCCTGAACAGCTATTCTGTCAAGCTTAGTCGATACTTTATCTTTTTGTGTAGATTGTTTGAACAATTTGCTGAATAAATTCATTTTTAATCACTCCTTAAGGATAAAACTGTTTTTTCTCACACATTGATTCGTCACTGTTAAAATGCACCATAACTCACAACTTTATGTTCTGCCCTATAATTTTTTCTGCAAACCAAGCCACAGGAGCAACAAGAGCTCTACTGATGATCTTTCGGTATGTCGGACGGCAACTTATCCAGTCTGCAAATGGTGGAGCATTTTTGTAATACAGGGATACGAACATCCTTCCCAAATCTGAATGTATGAGAATTTCGTCACGGAAACACCTTAGTGCGGCAATTTCGGTGTAATCCGGCGTTCCATAACATGCCGTGGCTATGAAGCACGAACCAGATTTCTTTTCAGATGAACCTGTAACTCGTTTCCACGATGTCTGAGCATATTCACGAGCCTCATGGGGTGCTACAGATCCTCCTCCTGGTGGAGAATAGGTCCCGCCTCCACCGTCCCAGAATTCCTTGGCATATCTCCCTGCATTGGTTTGATCCGCATCAGGAAAGTCTCCTGTACAGACATCACATACTGTCCATCCAGTTGACTGGAAGCACTGTCTTTTCAAAATCATTTCGAAGTCCAGTTGTGCCGGTGCCATTGTTTTCCATGTATTGGAAGCTTTTACCCAGTACTCAACGCTGGAAACGACCTGGCGTGTTGTCAGAACATAGCCGTCTCCTCTGTTCATGGGCTTACTGCAGACATCGCATATAGCCATATTTTCCCTCATATTCTGATAGTCTCATCAATCATACCGATAGATATCAATTTTCATTTTGATTTCAACGCTCTGAGATTGTGCTGCGCATTCTGCCCCATGGCGCTTTGAGGGTCAAGTTCTACAACTTTCTCCATATCATACCGGAATTTATCCCATTCTTTCTTCTGAGCATAAGCCGTGCCCCGGTTGTTATATGCTGGAGTATACTCAGGGTCAATTTCTATAGCTCTGGTATATTTATCGATTGCACGATCATATTGTTCTTTCTGCAGATAGATATTACCGAGGTTATTTAATGCCTTCACATTTTTCGGGTTAATCTCGATTGCTTTTGTATAGTCCTTCTTTGCCTCTTCATAGTTTTGTGTGGCATAAAAAACAGCTCCACGGCTTACATAAGCAAATGGATGGACCGGATTAATCTGAATTGCCTTGTTGTAATCCTCGATTGCCCGTTCCGGCTCTCCTTTTCTGTCATGGGCATTTCCGCGGTTGAAATAAAAATCAGAATCACTGGGATTCAACAGAATGGCTTTACTGAAATCCTCTATCGCGCGGCCATACTCGCCCTTGTCCTGATATGCATTACCCCGGTTGTTAAATAAACCGGAGTTATTTGGATCACATCGGATGGCTTTGCTGTATTCCTCTATTGCGTGATCATATTCACCTTTGCTTTTATAGACATCTCCTCTCCTGATAAGCTCTGTATATTCCGGATCGACTTTGATTTCTGCACCCTCCATCCTTTGAATGTTGTTGACATGGTATTCACTGAAACAAGCGGGGCAAAAAAGGGAACTCCCATCCTGGAGCAGTTTCTCTTCATCGAAGAGGCTCATGCAATTCGGGCATTCAAGCAAAGGAGTTGATGCATGTTCTTTTTGCTCCTGCCTTGCCAATAGATTCATACCTTTCCTGACAATGTCGATGCTCTGCATAGAACTTTTTTCGGTAAAAATGTTCTTTACAACCTCAGGATAATCAGCAGCAAAGCTTTCAATACAAGCACTAAGCTCCTCTTCAAGCTTACCCAGTTTCCTTTGTGTTGACTTTTTCTGCCAGGAGATTATGAAGAAAAATGCTGCACATGTAACAATAAAGGGTAATGTCATAAGTATCTGCTCACCAGTACCACCCTGCTTCACTCTTAATATTTCATATGCTAATTGATGGAAGAACAAAAGAGATATAATCAATGCGAAAAAGGCGGCTCCGAACCCTAAAATGACACTGAAACAGCCACCAAAAGATTTAGTAAGAATGTCCCTTGCTTTTTGAATCTCGATCTGGATATCTTTTATTTTCTCAAGACGGATCATAAATTTCGAAGGCTGCGGTAAAGAAGGCGCGGAGCTGAAAACTGATATACCTTCTTTGGAATGTGCTGTGGCAGAGGCCGGGCCGGGACTGTCTTTTACCGCTGCTCCGCCGATCTTTCTCTGCCATACGCGGCGGGCGATATTCATCGCTTCAGATGGAGGAATCGCTCCGCCGCCGGGAGGCTTGTAACTGCCCTGTGCACCTCTGCTCCAGAATTCCATTGCATACCCGCGGGCAGTGTTTCTGTCAACCTTTGGAAACCTCGAGATGCAGGATTCGCAAACCATCCATCCTGTAGACTGTGCACAAGTCTGCTGCACACCCATCTGCAGAAACACATCTCCGGTATCACCGCTCAGACTTTTGACCATTGATGCTGCCATTGCCAATGTGCCATCCCAGTAATCTTCAGATGCAACGACCTGCCGTGTCGTGAGAATATAACCCTCGCCATTATTCATATCGGCATTACACACGTCACACTTGCCCATGAGATCACCTCAGTAAATTTTATGTTATTCAACCATCTTCCAGACATTTTGAGACATATATTTTTAAAGAGCAAATCAGAAAACGTCGAAATTACTTACGGACTCCGTGACTACCTGTCATATATACATAAGTCTCTTCTATTTATGCTTCGGCATTGGATCATATCGTTATTTCCATTCCACAGACTGAGCGGACTCGAGATATTGTTTATCGCCTTTCACGTCATTTTTTCAGGAATGCATAGATATTAACCCCCTCGAAGGCAGTTCTGGGACATCCTTCTTTCAAGAAAAAGTCTTCTTTAAAAATGTTTCATGATAAAACAATACGGCACCGTTGGAAGTACGATGCCGCATCTTATTCGATAAGCTTTGTTACGCAGATTTTTCGATTATTGACGAGCCGGTCTCATTAATTCATATCCGGCATAAATCATCCCAATCCATCCTTTAGGATATATCTTCAACATCATTGTCGGAAATTCCTGGATTGGGGTGAAAATATTTCCAATCCTGTCCCAAATATGATATTTGTGCAGTTGTAGAATGCGATGAACACATTCAGACAGCAACTGAACTACGATTCCCGGGACAAGGAAAGGGATGTCCTGGAAGGTGAACACAGCGCTTCTCACGAATCAAGAAGTACTTCTTGACATTAAACCTGCAAAACCTGCGGCAGTTTTTCTCTGAATACTATACCGGTCATATCATACAATGATATTCTTCCCCACACTACATTTTTAACAAAACAAGCATTTATGATAATAGAACAGGCCGGGACTGCCTGCAAAAGCATCGCTGCTTTGATTCTATAGGAGTTCTTAGATTTTTGAGCAATAATGGAGTGTGAGATATATGTCTAAAAAGTGTCCGGAGTGCAACAGGGAAAACAATGATGGCGCACAGTTCTGTGACGATTGCGGCAGGGTTCTGTCACAGACTGGAACAACAAAACTGACTGTTCTGGCCGGCCGTTATGAGCTCCTGTACATCGTAAAATCAGGCGCCATGGGAAGTGTGTACAAAGCAAAGGACACTCGCCTCAATCAAACAGTGGCTCTCAAAAAGATGCTCTCCTCTTTTTCAAATCCTGAAGATAGTGCATATGCTGAGAAACATTTTATTAAAGAGGCTCAGATGCTCTCAATGCTTCATCACGGCGGCCTTCCCAAGGTGATCGATTACTTCATTGAAAAAGACATTGACTCTGATAAGAAAGCCCATTATCTCGTAATGACCTTCATTGAGGGAAAGGACCTGGAGACCATTATCGGGGCGAGAGGCAAGAGTCCTTTTACTGTTGCCGAGGTAATGGATTATTTCCTTCAGATCCTGGATATTCTGCAGTATCTCCACACTCAGAATCCTCCCCTGATATACAGGGACTTAAATCCCAGGAACGTGATGGTGAGCAGTGGAAGGATTTTTCTGGTGGATTTCGGCATCGCGAGAGTATTCACCCCCCATAAAAAAGGGACGGCGATTGGAACACCTGGATATGCGCCACCTGAGCAGTACAAGGGCTTTGCCGGCCCGAGGAGCGATCTCTTCTCGCTGGGAGTGATGATGCACTATCTCATTACCGGCATCGATCCCGAAAGCAGCGCAGATACATTGTTTTCTTTTGTGCCGGTAAGACAGGTAAATCCTGAAGTTCCAGAGTACCTCGAGAAAATAATAACATCCATGGTGGACCTGGTGCCTGAAAGACGCCCTTCCTGTGCCGGGGAGACAGCGCAGATGATAAGAGAGGGGCAGGAACAGCCCGGCCTGCTGCCGCAGATTGATGCTGAAAGCCCTGGAAGCACATCTTCCTGGGCTGATACTTTTGCTTCATACGCTGAGAACATTTTGCAGCACCTGGAGAAACCTGTTCAGGTGCTCCTCTCAAGGAGAGGAGTTCGCATGTCGGGAGGTGTATTAAGGGCTTTGGTCACAGTTACGGCGGTGTGCGCCCTCCTGCTTGTGGCAATCGTCATTCCCCGCCTTTTATACCGGACGTCATCTTCTCCTCCCGCGAGTTCTGTGGTGAAAACCGCGCCTGGAGGATCCGCTTCCCCTGCAGAACCTGCCACAGCTTGCAGGGATTTTGAGTGCATAAAAACCCTCGAAGGTGAAACGGGAAATGTGTATGCCCTGGCTTTTTCACCTGATGGCCAGTATATATCTTTCGGTGGATTCAGAAACAGCATAGAATTATGGTCGATAGAAACGGCGCAGTGCCTGAGAGTCTTGAAGGGGCACACTTACGAGGTTTTCTCCCTCTCTTTTTCTCCTGACGGTCAAAGCCTGGCTTCAGGCAGTGTTGATAACACGATAAGAATATGGAGAGCCTCCACGGGAGAATGTCTTAGAACTATTGAAGGCGGCTCCGGGGATATCTTTGCTGTCGGTTTTTCTCCTGATGGTGGGTATATCGTTTCCGGGGGTGCAGATAATGCCGTTAAAGCCTGGATCTCTGAAGCCGGAACAACTCTCTGGAGCAGTCAGGAGCACCGTTATCCTGTATTCTCCGCTGCCTTCTCCCCCGATGGCAAGTCCGTGGTCTCAGGAAGCGGCGATACAACCATAAAGGTATGGGATGCAATGTCGGGGCAGTGCTTGAGAACACTGGAGGGACATTCCGATGTGGTTTACAGAACAGTCTTCTCTCCTGACGGGAAGTGCATAATTTCATGTGGTTTCGATAAAACAATAAAGGTCTGGAATTCAGAGACAGGGGAGTGTCTCAGAACTATCGATGGTTATCCACCTATTGCTGTTTCTCCGGATGGAATCATTATCGCCTGTGGCAGTAACAACAATTCCGGAAAGACTGAAAGGATTCGTGGAGGGTATCCGCGGGTTTCGTCCGGTAACACTTCTAATACAGATTTTAGAATAAGACTCTGGAACATGCACACAGGAGAGGCTCTGAGCGCTCTTGAGGGCCATAAAGGCTCGATGAATGCGCTTGCTTTTTCAAAAGATGGGAAGTATCTCGCCTCGGGAAGCAGCGATTATACGGTAAGAATATGGAGCATGAAAAAAAAGTGAGGGCATCTCGCGCACTCTTGCATGAGTTTTAATTCTGATAGAGAACAAAGTAGTTTCATGGATAATGAAGTCAATTGTACCATACTCTGAAAGGTCTTACTTAAGCAGCCTGCAGGTTACATTGTCAGTGTAAACCGTACTATTACTATAATTGCCTGAAATGAACACATAGATAGTGCTCTGGCAAGAGCCGTCTATTTCCCAAGAGCATGAAGTGGGACTCACCACTTTATCTTTCAATTGAAAATTAATGTTTAAATCTTTCCTATCCTCAATCCTAATCGTTGCATCATCCCCCTGTCTCACATATCCGGTCCAGGTGAAGAGCATTTTCCCTTCGTTGGAGAAACAGAAAAGCTGGTTGACATACCTTCTGGAGCCACTATTGCCCGGACGGTCCGTCAGGTAGCATCTATCGATGAATTTAATTTTTTTCCATTCCTCATCGGAGAGAGGAACTCCACAGTACCGTATGTCATGGTCCTGACAATAATGGGACCATAGTAAATAGGCTTTTAATGGCCTTATTTCTACGGTGTGGTCAAGGAGCATTTTCGCCAGGTCATTGTAGCCGGCACACTTTGCAATACTATAAGCGGTAAGTCCTTCGTTGGTATCAATATTTTTCAGTGCCCCTCTGTGCAGGAGCATCTTTGCCGTGTCTGCCTGGTTTTCCCGTGCAGCATAACAAAGAGGAGTCAGTCCCTTTTTGTCTTTTTGGTTCACCCGGGCACCCTTTTCAATGAGGAGCTTTACTATTGCCACATATCCACCCTGCACTGCCATGTGGAGGGGAGTAACTCCCTCATTATCTGGAGAATCTACCTTTGCGCCCTTCTCCATGAGGAGAGCTGCAAGCTTCTCCCTGTTGCCATCAGCAGCCCAGTGGAGCGGTGTTCTCCCTTTCCTGTTCTTTCCTTTTACTTCTGCACCTTTTGAAAGCAGCATCTCTGCCACCTCGATGTGTCCTTTGTATGAAGCCCAGTGCAGGGCTGTGGAGCCAAACTCATAATCCCTCCCGGATATGTCTGCGCCTTTTTCAACAAGAAGTTCCGCCATCTCAAGGTTGCCTTCCCTGCAAGTCAGGAGCAGGGGAGTGTTCCCCTTGTAGTCCTTTGCATTCACATCAGCGCCCTTTTCAACAAGATATCCTGCGATCTCCACCTTTCCTGAGGCAACAGCACAATGAAGTGCCGCGCCATTGTTCTGATCTGTTTCATTGACAAGGCGGGGATTGCGCTCCACAATGCTTTTTACCTTCACGATGCTTCCATCCTTGATAGAGGCGATTAAGCTGCTGATATCAGCTTCAGGCAGTGACTCACTTTGCAGTGGAGCAGGTCTGCTCACGCTCCCAGGCTTCAGAACCAGCATCACTGCGGCGAAGATAAGGCAGGCAGCTGCAAGGCAGAGCGCCAGTTTTATGAGGTGACGTGGAATCTGGCTGTAGAATTTTCCTATTCCCTGCAATATTGCTTCAGGTCCTTTTCCTGCAGCCTTCTTTGCCGGTTGAGGAGAGCCTTTCAGAACATAAGGCTGAACATATGGCTGTACTGATTGAGATTTCAGCAAGGTTATCACTTCTTTTGCAGAGGAAGGGCGACTCTCCGGCACCAGTTCGAGAAGACGCATTACTGCAGCATCAAGGTATTCCGGCACACCAGGGTTCAGCGAACGGGGGGGCTTGAATGAAAAAATGTCTGTGCTGCTTTCTTCCGGGTTGATTCCTGTCAGGAGATAGTGGATGAGCACACCCAGCCCGTAAAGGTCGCTCCTGGGCTCGGCAAAGCCTTTATACTGCTCCGGGGCGGCATAGCCCGGAGTACCTATTGTAGTACCTTTTTTCTGTGGAGTGAAGATCCTGGCAATCCCGAAATCTACAAGAAAAACTTTACCATTCTGGATCATGATGTTCCTGGGGTTGATATCTCGGTAAATTATCGAAGGGCTCTGAGTATGGAGATAGTCGAGAATGGTGAGAATCTGTTGGAAATAATCGAGCACCGTGTCTGGAGAAAATGGTGCTCCCTTTCTCTCATCCATGATGGTTTCCAGGTCTTTCCCTTCTATAAAAGTCATTACAAGGTAATGACCGGGTGCAGTGCTGTCAGGTTCGTGCATTATGAAAAAATCTGAGACTTTGGGAAGCCCTCCGTGGTGCAGCTTTGAAAGGATCCTTGCCTCTTCCAGGAAGCGCTCTTCAGCATATTTGATCTCTACAGGGTCTTGAAGAGAAGATGTCTTTTTTTTCAGAGCCACTATGTTGTTGAGGCGGGTATCGAGCGCCCTGTAGACGCATCCCATGGCACCGGATTTTACCAAATTGAGGACTTCATAGCGGTTGTCCAGCAGTATGAGCTTCCTGGTTCCCGGTAAAGTCAGGCTCTGGCCACACCTGATGCAACTTTTTGCACTCTCAGCGTTCTCTGCGCCGCATTGTTTACAGATAATAGCCATTCTTTCAACTTCTCCCGTGAATGGAGCTTTGATCATTCCGCTATAACGCAATTATACTAGAAACACTCATCCGGAGCAATATTACCTCTCTCGTTCCGGAAACAACTTACCTATGATTTCCGGGACAAAGAGAAGTGTGCCTGAAAGGTGAACACCGCGCTTCTGCCGAATCAAGAGGGAGCATTACACTACCTGCAAAATCCGCTGCAAATCCTCTGGGAATACTGTGCTGATCATAGCATACATCGAAAAAACAACAGAAGATGGCAGGGCAGACGCTGATGGCTCGAGATCTTTTCATAAGTTATTCTTCCGTTAACAAAGAAATCGCTCAGGCGATGTGCTCCACGCTTGAATCGAAGAGCATCAGATGCTGGATTGCTCCCCGTAATATCCCTCCGGGCAAAGACTATCCGGAAGCTCTTGTCGAAGCCATTAAGGAATGTCCCATTTTCGTGCTCATTTTATCTTCCAGATCAGGGAGCTCGGATGATGTGAAAAACGAGGTTGCCAATGCGGCACGGTTCAAAAGAACCATCATCACATTCAGGATTGAAAACGTGGAGCCTTCAGATGCCCTCATGTATCACCTGATGCGCCCCCAGTGGTATGACGCAACTCTGCCTCCACTTGAAAGACATCTTCAGGCACTAGCGATCAATGTTAAACAGGCACTGGATGCCCTCAAAACTAAATCTTCCTCCTCAGGCCCTGAAGACAAAAATCCTTCTGAGGATATATGGCAAAACACCAATACAGGAGCCTGGAAGCCAAAGACTGATCCTGCTGAATTCCCACAGCAGAAGCCTGTGACGGCAGCAGAACAGGAGACCTTCAGAAAAGGAAAGAGTGCTCTTTCAGCTCCTCTGACGTTTCTTGCCGGCGTGGCGGCATTTTTACTTTTCTCTGTCATAGTTCTTGCAGGGATCTTTTTCCTTTTCAGATTCTTTCTTCATGAGTCACCGTCGAAGAAAGAACTGGGGTTCTTTGCGACACAGATGTATCCTGCGATGAGTATGCGCCTTACTTCAGCGTCTCCCGTGGAGATAAAAGGTCTGGAAACCGAGCCTCCTGACTGGCAGAAGAATATATGCAGTATTATCTACGAGAGCTCTTCGGGACTTTATCGCGGATGGTATGTAAACAGGTTTTACAACGGCCGCTGCCACTCAATCTGGTCCGCCACAAGCAGGGACGGCATAAATTGGCAGAACACCCGGGAAGTTGTTTTCAAAGAAAGGTCATATACGGACAGTTATGCCGGCTGTGCCGCTCCCCTCGTACTTTTTGCAGGCGGGAAGTACAGGATGTGGATGAACGAATACCACATCGGTCATCCCTGGAAAGGGTGGATCGTATATTTCGAGAGCGCTGACGGCATAGAGTGGGATGGCTTCTGCCCTGTGCTCAAGCCTACAGAGAGGGAATGGGAAGACTTCCAGGTATTTCCATCATCGCTGATCATAAAAGACAATAACTATCTACTCTATTACCTGGGGGCGGAGGAAAAAACCAAGAGAATCCAGACCGGCGTTGCAATGAGTGAAGATGGGCTCATCTACAACAAAAGGACCAGAGCTCCAGTTATACCTGCCGGTTGTCAGGTTATCTGTACGGAAGGGACATCACCCTTCATTGAACTACACTCAATGGACAAACGCATTGTGTATTCACGCAGCAGTGATGGCCTCAACTGGAATGAGCCGGTGCCTTTGCTCGAGAATTCCACTTTTGTGCACATCTTCCATGATCCCAGGACTCGATCCACGATGCTGTATTACAGAAATATTGAGGATGGACGGAAACTGCTCTGCAGAAAACTGGACTGACCTTCTGATTTGTGCCGGCATGCATCATGCAGACGCGAATGTTTCGGAAGAATTCTTGAGAGAACAGTGAGGCTCTTATTCTGAAAGGTATACCGGAGGCTTTCAACGAATAAAAATTACACATAGACATTGTATAATCCTGCAATCACCTGATATATCCATTTCACGTCGATATCCTTACCGGAGGAGGGTACTTTGGAGTCCGGAAAAGGTGCATGTCCCATGTGCGGGTCTTCAGACCTGATATTCCTGGAGAAAAAAAGAATGTATTTCTGCCAGGACTGCGAACACAGATTTGCGCCGGGAAAAGCATTCAAACCGCTGAGAATATTTATCAGCTATGGACACGACGAGCATGCGTCACTCGCACAACGGTTAAAGGAAGATTTCGTGAAAAGACATCACGAAGTGTGGTTTGACGTAGAACGCCTGAAGCCGGGGGGAGACTGGGAAAGATATATTGAGGAAGGCCTGGAATGGGTCGCTTCCAAGCCCGATACCGGACGGGTCGTCCTTCTTATGACACCTCATTCCATTCGTCGCCCTGACGGCTTCTGTCACAACGAAATTGCACGTTCGATCAGCCGCGGATTGAAGCTTGTACCAGTAATGGTAGTCTGGTGCGAGCCTCCTCTTTCGATCTGTCGGATCCAGTGGCTGGACATGCAGGACTGTATCCCCCTGGAAGAGCGGAAAGAACACTACGAAACCAGGTTTTATTCTCTTCTTAAAGTACTGGAAGAAGATTCCCTGGATTTCCAGGGAGTCCAGTCGCGCCTTCTTCACGTTTTGGAGCCGCTTCCCTTTGAATCGGAGATCACCGCTCATCTCAAGAGGTTCACCGGCAGAGAGTGGATTTTAGAGTCCATTGACAGATGGGCGGCTCAACCTGATTCATCTCGTGTTTTCTGGATCATGGGAGGGCCTGGCGTCGGGAAAACGGCACTCTCATCGTGGCTCATCGATAAACGCCGGGAAATTTGCGCCTTTCACCTGTGCGCTCACGGGCATACTCAAAAATCAGATCCACGGAGAGTCATTCTTTCAACTGTCTACCAGTTGAGCTCCCAGCTCCCTGATTACCAGAAGCGCCTGAGTGCCATGAACATTGAAAAGCTCGTAACAGGCTCAAACCCTAGAACTCTCTTCGATACTCTTATAATACAGCCGCTGTCAGGCAATTTCCCGCAGCCGGACAGGACCATAATCATTCTGATTGATGCTCTCGATGAAGCCTCAGAGGGAGGAAGAAACGAGCTTGCGTCGTTTATCGCTTCCGAGTTTTCCAGGACACCGGACTGGCTCAGGCTGATTATCACCAGTCGGCCGGATCCTGAGGTTATGCACCCTCTCCAGGGTCTTTCTCCCCATATGCTGAATGCATCATCAAAAGATAATGAAGATGATATCCGTGCATTTCTCACAAGAGAGCTCAAGCCCTATACTGATGAAGCCGAGGTTCCCCAGTCTGTCATTGAACTGATTCTCTCGCGCAGCAGAGGGTTCTTTCTTTATGTGGAATGGCTCAGGCGGGAGATTGTGATGGGGCGTCTCTCACTGGAAAGACTCGATGAATTTCCCCTAGGTCTGGGTGGGATCTATGCCCAGTTTTTTCAGAGGCAGTTCCCTGATATCGATCATTATAAAGCCACTATCCGGCCGGCGCTCGAAGTTATCTCTGCCGCGCAGGAACCAATAGAGCTCTCGCTGTTGATGAAGTTGTCCAAATGGGACGAGTATCAGAAAGAGGAGTTCCGTAAGTCACTCGGCTCACTCTTTCATTATACTAAGGACCAGATTCATCCCTTCCATGCCTCGGTGATGGACTGGCTCAATGATACCGAGCGCTCCTGTTCCTATTTTGTCAGTAAAAAGGCGGGACATAAACAGTTGGCAGAGTATGGATGGCAGGAATACATCCACTGCGCCGATACAGGGAGATATAAACTACTCTCTCACTATATGCTTGCATATCTTCCAAGGCATCTTACGGAAACAGAACAATGGGAGCGCCTGGAATCCATCCTCAGCGATCTCGGATATATAGAGGTAAAGTGCAGCCAGAAACTGATATATGAGCTTATCTCAGATTACAGCCGACTGGTCGCAGGAAAGGCAGAGTGTGGGGCTCCCATTAAAACTGCCTTCTCCCATGAGGAAGCACTGGGTGTCTGGTGTCCCTTCTGCCTCGCCTGGAGCGAGATTTCATCTGAAATGCCCGGTCAGACTATTGACTGCCCTTACTGTGATAATACCCTGAAGCTTAATTCATTTGCAGTTCGTGCAGAATGGAAGCCAGGTCCTGCAAAAAAGGATAGTGAAAAAAACCGAGGATTATGAATACTCACATTACTTCCTCTCTGGAAGAGTATGCCGATTTTATCAGAAATGAAGCGCATATTCTTCACGAGTATCCGGAGCTTACATTCCAGCAGGCGTACAACTGGATAGATGGCACATTTCCTCAGGTAAAAGCGAAGGAAATGTGGGAATCCGGGAAAGAAACACGCCCCTGGCTATGCCGGCTGAATAAACCAGATCAGGTTGAGCCCTGCATTGCCACGCTGGTAGGTCACAGCGGGAGCGTGACATCATGCGCCTATTCTCCTGACGGCATGCTCATTGTGTCATCTTCCACTGATGGAACACTCATAATATGGAGCTCTGAAAGCGGGGAAGAGATCACCACCCTGAGAGGCCATACTGATGTGGTGAGGGCCTGCTCATTTTCACCTGACGGGCAGCGCATCGCATCAGCCTCTGATGATAAAACCGTGAAAGTATGGGATGTATCCAAAGGAAATGAGCTTCTGTCTCTGGAGGGTCATGAAGACTTTGTCAGAGACTGCGCGTTTTCGCCCGATGGCATGCGCATTCTATCAGCATCGGAAGATGGCACGCTCAAGATCCGGGACGCAGAAACCGGAGCCGAAGTGACCACGTTGAAAGGTCATTCCCTGGGAGTGAAAGGCTGCATGTTTTCGCCTGACGGACGATATATTGTATCCTGTTCCTGGGATAGTACGGTTAAGGCCTGGAATGGAGAGAACGGGAAAGAACATGTCACCCTGAAGGGACATTCCCGCTCTGTGGAAGCCTGCGCGTTTTCACCTGATGGGCGATTTCTTGTATCTGCATCTGATGATACCACGCTCGTAGTATGGAACACTGAACGGTGGGAGCAGAGCATGATCCTTACAGGACATTCAGGCGTGGTGAAAGCCTGCGCATTTTCGCCTGATGGCCGGTTCGTTATTTCGTGCTCCTGGGACGGTACGGTTAAAGTGTGGGATCCCTTATCTGGAAAAGAGCTTGTTACATTGAAAGGGCATGCAGGCCATGTGGAATCCTGCGCATGTGCTCCTGACGGTCACCATCTTGTCTCTGCCTCACACGACAAAACGCTTAAGATCTGGAATATGGAAACAAGAGGAAAAACAACACATTCACATGGGCATTCAGGTGCAGTAAAAACCTGTGCATTCTCTCCTGATGGCGGGCACGTGCTGACCGGATCGTGGGATAACACCCTTAAAGTGTGGAATGCCATTACCGGAGATATAACAGCAATATTGAGTGGTCATTCTCTTGGTGTCAGTACCTGTGCCTGGTCTCCTGACGGGCGTCTCGTGGTATCCGGCTCTGATGACAGCACAGTTAAAGTATGGGATCCCGAAAGGGGAACAGAGCTTGGCACGCTGATCGGCCATACAGGCGCAATCACATTTTGTGGATTTACTCCCGACGGGCATCACATCATCACTGCGGCGTGGGATAATACAATAAAGAAATGGGAGGCCGAGAAACCGGGAGAGCCGGTGACGATGAAAGGGCACTCCAGCGTGGTAAAGTCCTGCGCCTTCTCTCAAGACAGGCGCTTCATGGTCTCCTCCTCGATGGATAAAACGCTGAAATTGTGGGACTGTGAAACAGGAAAAGAAGTCATCACACTTAAAGGCCATGCCGGTTATGTGGAGTGCTGCGCATATTCGCCTGACGGGAAGCGAATCGTATCGGCATCAGGTGATGAAACTCTGAAGATATGGGATCCGATGACAGGGATTGAGACAGCCACACTCAGGGGGCATGCAAAGTATGTGAAAGGATGTGCTTTTTCTCCCGACGGGACAAGAATAATCTCCATGTCCTGGGACAATACACTCAGAATATGGAACGCTGAAACCGGCGCTGAAACCGCCTCACTGAGGGGGCATTCTGGGTATATCACCTCTTTTGCCTGTTCTCCAGATGGACGGTACATAGTCTCCGGCTCTGAAGACAGAACGCTCAGAATATGGGACATGGATGCCGGCTCAGCGATCGTCACATTCGTAACCAGTGGAGCTGTCCGCGCCATTGCAATGGAGCCTTTGGGCTCGATAGTGGCTGCCGGGGATGACGGCGGCAATCTCTATCTTCTCCACCTGGAGGGGCTGGAGAGCGACCCTGTCTTCGTTACTCCTTGGCAGTCTCCCGATAGTCTCAGGCTGGCGTTCCAGTGCCCACAGTGCCGCTCCTGGCAGGTAGTCACCGAAACGCCCCCCGGGAACAGACTCTCCTGCCCCCGGTGTAAAAGAGTCGTTAATCTCAATCATTTCGTTATCAAAGAAGATTGGCATGAGATTGAATGTCCACGGCAGGAAAAACCGCCCGCTTCCATAGAGTATAGGTGAGCAGCGGATGCGTGAACAGTTGAATGAACGGGGGAAGAGATGTCCTATAAAATACTAATTATTGATGATAAGGAGCACACAATGTCAAAGAAGATCCTGGTAATTGATGACGAGAAGCACCTCTTAAAAATGCTGGAAATGGAACTCAAGTTTGAAGAGTATAAGGTCATGACAGCCCTCGATGGAGACAGGGGGCTTGGCCTTGTCCGGGAGTTCAGACCTGACCTGATTGTTACCGATTGCATGATGCCCAATATTACCGGTATAGACGTGCTGGAAAAGCTGAGAGAAGACCCATCATCGAGAGATATTCCAGTGATACTTCTCAGCAACAAGTGGGATATAGAAGACACTTTGCAGAGTTTTTCCAAAGTCATGTTCATGAGAAAGCCTTTTGAAATGGCTGAATTATGTGATAACATAAAGCTTATGCTGGAAGCGAGTGAATCTGGTGGCACCTCGTGATGATGTTCACTCTTCATCACCGGCTTTTTTCCTCATGACATAGGTCCTCACCGCCTCCTCCTGACTGTCAGTCTCTATAGAGCCATACCTCAGAGCGCGGATCTTCTGTATCGCCTCTTCGGCACCCATTCCTCTGCTTGCAAGGTAACAGGCCAGTATTGTTCCAGTCCGCCCTATGCCAGCGCCACAGGAGACACCGACCGGCTTCCCTTCAGAATTTGCTTTTTCAATGAACAGCAGTATTCGATCGATCTGTTCTTGACGTGGAGCGGTATAATTCTTCACCGGTTCATGGCAGTCATCAAAACCCAGGCCATCAATCTCCTCACGGCTTACCTCCATTGTTTCGCTGAGTCTCACCAGCGCTCGTATTCCCTGGTTCTTCAGCCATATGAGATCTTTAAGAGAATTGGGCCCCGAATGGCCTGCAAGTTTATCTTGAAGCACCCAGCTGAAATTGTACAAATCGGGGTCGATGACTACATAGCTGCATATGAATTCTCTCTTCGGTCCTGGGATTGTTTCAGGCGCATCTTTATGATTGTCAGTATGTCCATTCATAGGTGCCTCCTTGTAAAATAATTATTATTCTCTGGTTTCCAAAACCTCTCTGCAATTTAGTTCGTGAAACGATCATGTGATCCTGCAGTCCCTCTCCATGACCTGAGCAGCTCCAGAGTATAAAACCCTGAAAAGATTAATAATGAGACACTTTTCGTAAAGAAGAGGAATCTGAGTTTACAGACAAAAAACCTCGCCATCATTAACCCCTGATGAACTCGGCCTGGATTACCCGCAAATGCTCGATTCCACAGCAGTAAAGTTCTATAAAAAATACTCATCTCCATGAATTTCTCTCAATGACATTGTCTCACGAAGGCCAATTTCCAGGTTAATATCTCTGCAGGCATTGTGTTCACCAGATGAAAATTCACATATTTCACTTTGCGCCTGCATTCAGAGCCGTGACGGGAGGTGGATGAAATACCAAACGATGCTCCAGGGATGCTCACGGCGCATTACAGGAAAACCGGAGGTGAAAAATATGACGAGATCATCCAGAGAGAGAAGCAGCACATCACATGAGAGAGACAGCGAAAAAAGATCTACTGGATTGCTCTTCGATGAGCTGAAAGTCGCCCTCATTATTTCCAAAGCTCTGGATATCATCGAGAGATTGAGAAGAAAGCGTGTACGTGTAAGCGACCGAAAGGCCATTTACATGATTGATACGCTCATATATAAAATCAGGAGACTCCTCGATGAGCCAATAACAGGAGCGCAGAAGGAGATACTGCTCAGGATTTCAGGGGAACTTCACCTGAGAAGGGCGTTCCTACCGGATCAGGGAGATTATTGGAAGAGTTTGATGGATGCAATGAAATGTTTCAACGAGGCCTATGAGATAATTCCCATCCCGGCTACCAGGGATAAATCAGTCGGGATCTGGAATTTCATCTGCCTCCACACCACCAGGCCAAGATGATGAACAGCGGCTCGAGTTATTATTCAAGATCTTCCGTGTATACCGCCCCGCGACATCGTTGCTCTGACACAATTCGACTGGACGAGATGGATAACATCTTTACTGTTACCATATTCATAATAGTCTTGCCCCTATCAAAGGTATATCTGTTCCCAATAAAGAATACCATGGACACAAGGTTAAAACCTGTCCGGATCTCATATTCAATACAATCGATGCTCGAAGGGGAGACTATGAGCTGCTGGGAAAATGCCGCTGACTCATCATTCATGAGTGAAACTGATATTGAGCTCCAGGTGCATTTATTGTCAGACGCTTTCCTGCTCGACAATCAGAAAGCCAGAGACAAGTTTTATCAAGTCTACGGCAAATTGATAAATCATATGATCCGAAAGAAAATTCCACCTGGTAACTGGAAAGATGTTGCGCAGGAGATTCTGATGAGAGCCATGGGACGGGGTGCGATACAATGGCTGACAGGAGTTGAGCAGAGGAGAAGCTTCAAGAGCTACCTGGCCAGAATAATAAATAATTGTATTGTCAACGATCTTGAAATGAAATATTCACTTTACAGCATCGACGACATCGCCATAGCAGAATTGACCTGCTTATCTCCTGACAGATTCAGAAGAGTTGAAGCTCTGAGAGGCCGTGAGTTCAGATATGATGACCTAAGGGACATACTGCGAAAAGGTGATTTCAGCGAAAGCGAAATTAAAA
>Ga0302251_1000865_pt1 | contig 22636 bp, 20 predicted proteins | sample AAG_RA_Gln_MG_FD_193534 | JGI IMG/M metagenome (GOLD analysis project Ga0302251, IMG submission 193534) | Enriched activated sludge microbial communities from anaerobic digester in WTTP, New Holstein, Wisconsin, United States - AAG_RA_Gln | ecosystem: Engineered > Bioreactor > Anaerobic >...
ATTCCAACTTGTGAGCATTTAACGCCTGGTAAAGCTTCGAAACAGCGTCATCTTTATCCTTTAATTCCTGCTCGAGAGTGCTTAAAAGTATATTTGAAGGTACAATATCGATGTTTTGGGCAATATTAATTATGCAGGTATCAATATTTCTTCTCTTCTCAGAATTATCGGTCAGGACATTATATATAGATTTGTCAACAGCCTGAGTGGTGACGCCCAAGCCAAAGGAAGCATGTGATTGAGGGTCAAGATCGACCACAAGAATACGCCTTCGAAGACTTGCTAGCGCACCTGCTAGGTTGATCGTGGTTGTTGTTTTTGCACATCCGCCCTTCTGGTTTGCTATAGCTATAGTCTTCATAGCCTAAGTCTCCTTTGATAGTTTAATGTCCTTTACGTATATTGTGACATCTATCGGAGAATCAATCTCTTTGGAAGATTCGCCGATGTGGCCGTATTCGAACCTTATATGGGTAATCTTTGTGAGATCTACATTGTCTGCGAGGCTGGCCAAAGATATGTTCTCCGTCCTCCAATTCGATGCCAGCGATATATCGCTGACACGAGCTGTTTTGTTCGAGGTGTCCCGCAATACAAGGGTCATCCTTTCGCCGCCAATCTTGCCCTTAACAGAAAAGGAAAGCCTGCGCTTTGAGAGGTCTACAGGAAATTTGAAATTCAAGGAAAGGTCTGCCCAGTTATATTTTTTGGGATTATTTAAGAGTATGTAATCCCTCGAGAACCTGCTTGTTTCCTTTGCGTATCCACGGAATTCAGGACTCGATATGCTTTTATTTACGAATCCTCCCTTGGCCAACATAGTGGTTTTTGATATGGCGATCTGCTTCTTCACAATATCGGTATAATGAGTTTTTATAAAGAGTGATAATGCGATGATGACAAGGGTTATGCCAGCCCCCGAAAGGACAGCTATAGATACCGACTTAATGGATTCAAAAGATATTTTGGGCTTTCTTTTTCTGGTTTTAGGACGTGATTTTTGATGAAAATAAGTTTCGGCAAGACGTTCGTAAAGCTTATCTTCGTGAAAGGGAGAAACTTTTAATGACCCGGTGGTCTTTGTCATTTTATTTATTCAATAAAATTCCTTTATTATACTATTTATATAAATATATATCAAAAAATGCGAAATTACAAATACTTTTTCGCAAAATTTACGCCATTTTTAAATATTATCAGGCCGTCCCCCTCCTCACCCGCCTTACTTCTTGTCCATGAAGGGTGCTGATAACGGCTGATGTGCCGCTCAGGATGAGGCATTAGCCCGAATATTCTTCCCGTGGGGTCGCAAATTCCCGCGATATTTTCAACAGAGCCGTTCGGATTATACGGATATCCTTTTCGTTTGCCTATTTCGTCAACATATTCAAGCACGATAAGGCCGTTTTTCTTCAGTTTGCGGAGCGTTTCAGCATCTTTTGGTATGAATTTGCCCTCTCCATGCGCCACCGGCAAAGTTATCACCCTGTCCATGCCTTTTATCCATACACACTTTACGCTTTTCTCTCTTCGCTTTGTACTTTTCAGATATACCCACCTGTCCTCAAATTTTGCCGAATCATTAAGTGTGAGCGTTGCTTCGATAGCGCTAAAATCTCCCGAGAGGTTAGGTAAAAGCCCTGCCTTGACCAGTATCTGAAAACCGTTACATATCCCTATTATCAACTTGCCGGCACTCACAAATCTTTTTATCTCATCCGCCAGTTTAAATTTTAATTCATTAGCCAGTATTTTGCCGCTTGCTATATCATCGCCATAAGTAAATCCGCCCGGCAGCGCCAGTATATGATAGCGAGCAAGGGACTGCCTGCCTGAAATGAGCTCGTTGATATGAACGAATTCGATCTCAGCCCCGGCTGTTTTAAAGGCGTTCGCAGTCTCTCTATCGCAATTTGTTCCAGCCGTTCTCAGGATAAGTACTTTTGGTGTTTTCATATAGTTATAAATTTTTAAAAGGGCTTTGCCATGCCGCTTTAAGTTTCGATGTTTCTATGTTTAATATCGGCTTTCCGCCGGTACCGGTTATTTTAAATAAACCGTTATTCGTGATACATCCAAGTTTCCACAGCGGAAAACCTTTCATTGAACGTATAAAATCCAGCTCATCTTTTACCTCGACGATGAAACGGGTGTTGCTTTCAGAGAAAAGAAATACTGCCGTCTCGACCTCTTCCTGTTCCGGAGGCTTTGGAAATTTCCCGAGATCCAAGGACATACCTAGGGCGCCGGCGAATGCCATCTCTGCGAGTGCTACTGCAGCGCCGCCGTCCGAGCAGTCGTGGCATGCGGCGACATACCCTCTATCTATAGCAATGGAAAGTTTTTCCATCAGTCGTTTGCCATATGCGGCCTTTACACGCGGTACGTACTTACTGGTCAGGCCGCACATTTTATAGTATTGCGATCCGCCCATTTCGTTATGTGTTAGCCCCACGAGATAAACGGCATTACCGGCCTTTTTCGCATCCATCGTTATGGCCTTAGAGATATCATCCATTACCGCCATGCATGATATAAGAAGTGTGGGTGGTATTGAAATGGTTTTTTTGCCTGCCGAGTACTCATTGTTCAAACTGTCTTTCCCGGATATAAAAGGCACGCCGTATGCCTTTGCTATGTCGTAGCAGGCTTCCGCAGCCCTTACAAGCCCTCCCAGGCGGTCCGGCTTATTTGTGTTGCCCCAGCAGAAATTATCGAGTATGGCTGCGCGCTTCAAATTACCTCCCACCGAGATTATTTGCCGAAGCGCCTCATCTATAGCGCTTGCCGCCATCCAGTATGGGTCTATCTTACCGTAGTCAGGGTTTATACCGCAGGATAGTATTATCCCCTTTTTGGAGTGAGGAAGCGGCCTTGTTATAGAGGCATCGCCGGGGCCGTCCATACCTACTCCTTGAAGCGGTTTTAATATGCTACCGCCCTGCACCTCGTGGTCGTATTGCCGTATTATCCACTCTTTACTTGCTATGTTTAGAGTAGATAATAGTTTAAGAAGGTCTTCGGAGAAATTTCTTTTGGGCTTAATGGTGCATTCTTTTAATTCGGGAGCTTTCCAGACAGCCTTCCGTTTCAGGTCCGGTAAGCCATCATGTATAAACTTCATTGCCATGTCACAGACAAGGTTGTCCGCATAGTACAGTTTAAGGCGTTTATTTCCGGTAAATTTCCCTATGACGGTAGCTTCGACATTCTCTTTCTCAAAAACCTCCTTAAGGGCATCTATCTTTTTGGGCTTTACAGAAAGAACCATGCGTTCCTGGGCTTCGGATATCCATATCTCTGTGTAGGTAAGCCCCTTATATTTAAGAGGGACTTTTTCAAGATAAACCTCGGCCCCGGTCTCCTCCCCCATCTCTCCGACGGCGCTTGATAATCCGCCCGCGCCGCAATCGGTTATAGCGGTATATAAACCGAGGTCGCGCGCTCTAAGTAAAGTATCTGTGACCTTCTTCTCTTGTATTGGGTTGCCTATTTGCACGGCGGAACCCGATACGCTTTCGGATTCATGAGTAAGTTCTCCTGAAGAGAATGTGGCGCCGTGTATGCCGTCCCTTCCGGTCCTGCCCCCCACAACCACTATCAGTTCCCCGGCGGAAACTTTTTTGAATGTTTTATTTTTAGGCATTATGCCGGCATTTCCGCAAAATACAAGAGGGTTCCCGACGAAGTTTTCATCAAATAATACCGCGCCGTTAGATGTCGGTATACCCATCCTGTTGCCGTAATCCCTTACCCCTCCCACCACGCCTTTCATTATCCGCTTAGGGTGCATTGCCCCTTTAGGTAGTTTTTTATACGGATAGTCCGGAGGACCGAAACAGAATACATCCGTATTTACTATGGGCTTCGCGCCGAGGCCCGTGCCCAGAGGATCGCGTATTACCCCGCCTATGCCTGTACCTGCACCTCCGTACGGCTCAAGCGCTGAAGGATGGTTATGGGTCTCTACTTTAAAACATATATTATGCTTTTCGTCGAAACGTATGACGCCGGAGTTGTCTTTGAATACGGAAACACACCAAGGTTTATTGAGCTCTTCGGTGACTTTCATGACAGTGCTTTTTAATAGGTTCCTTATCGTCTTCCCCTCATACTCGATAAGCCCCCTGAAAGTCTTATGCTTGCAATGCTCCGACCATGTCTGCGCGAGTGTTTCCAGTTCGCAGTCTGTTGGATTCCTGCCGAGTTTTTTAAAATAGCTCTTAATGCTCTTCATCTCTGCAAGATTAAGGAATAGCTGCCCCTTTTTAGATATCTCCGCGAGGTTTTTATCGTTTGCCTTCAACAGGTCCACGTGAGTAAGTTTGAATTGATAAGGAGGCGGTTCGGGGTATATCGTAGCTTTGCCATTTACAACATGCTGGATGAGTTTATTGTAAAGCACCTTTTCTGATATAGAATTAAGCTCTTTCGGCGACAGGCGTCCTTTTATCAGGTAGCGCTTAGCCGTCTTCACGGTCTTTATTCCGCGTATACCGAGATCCTGTATGGCCTTTTTCGCGCTCTCTTCGACCGGATCCATAACGCCGGGATTGTATGCTATCTCTATTACCCTGTACTCTTTTTCCTCGGCGGGAGCGGCATCATAGAAATATTCCTGTGTTATGGGATCTATCAGGAGGTTTTCGCAGATACGTCTTATGTCGGATCTGTCGAGAGTGCCTTCTAGCAGATATATTTGGGAGGTCTTTACTTCCCTTACCGCCTTTTTAAATCCTAAATCGCGTATATCTTTTTTTAAGCTTTCACCCAGGGCATCAAAAAAACCGGGCTTTTCTCTTACTTCTATTCTATAGATCATCTATTCCCACTCGATTGTTGACGGTGGTTTCGAGCTTATATCGTAAGCAACTCTATTCACACCCTTGACTTCATTTATTATTCTGTTAGATATTTTTCCGAGTACATCATACGGTATCTTCGCCCAGTCGGCTGTCATGCCGTCTACGCTTGTCACCGCGCGCAGAGCAACGACATTCTCATATGTTCTTTCGTCCCCCATTACCCCTACCGATTTTACCGGAAGCAGTACGGCAAACGCCTGCCATATCTTATCATAAAGGTTTTTTGTGATGAGGCTGGATATAAACCTATCGTCGACTTCCCTTAAAATATCACAGTGCTCTCTTGTGACCTCACCAAGTATCCTTACAGCAAGGCCCGGCCCAGGGAAAGGATGGCGCCCAAGTATTTCATACGGAAGCCCCATCTCCTTTCCTACTTTTCTAACCTCATCCTTAAAAAGGTACTTCAGCGGCTCTATCAGCTTCAGATTCATTTTCTTGGGTAGTCCGCCGACATTATGGTGCGTCTTTATCGTGGCGCTTGGCCCGCCAAAAGCTGACCTGGACTCTATGAGGTCCGGGTAGAGCGTGCCCTGGCCCAGGAATTTTACCCTACCTATCTTTTTTGCCTCACGGTCGAATACCTTTATAAAGAGCCGCCCTATTATTTTGCGTTTCTTTTCGGGGTTAGTAACACCTTTAAGGGCTTTCAAGAACTCATCCGATGCGTCTACGCAGCGCAAATTAATCTTGAAGTGTTTTCTAAATACATCCTTTACGGTTTCGGCCTCGTTCTTTCTTAATAGGCCGTTATCTACAAATATGCAGACAAGTTTATGGCCTATGGCCTTATGCAGGAGTACCGCGGCTACGGATGAATCTACCCCGCCGGATAATCCCAGTACCACCCTGTCATTTTTAACGGTTCTTTGTATGTCTGCCACAGTTTCTTTTATGAATGACTTCATTGACCAGTCGCCGCGAACCATACATATGTCTTTAAGAAAGTTTTTTATGATCGCTTTGCCATATTCGGTATGTGCAACTTCCGGATGAAATTGTACGCCGAAAAATTTACGCTTGAAATCGGCAAACGCCGCTATGGATGTATTGCCTGAGCGCGCTATTCGTTTAAAACCACCGGGCAGGCGTATTACCTTATCGCCGTGGCTCATCCACGATACGCTTTTATGAGGGATGTTCTTGAATAGTAATTTATGATCCGTCACTGTCAACGGGGCTCTGCCGTATTCTCTCGAATGGGCCCTCTCTACCTTGCCTCCCAGGCATTTTGCCATGAGCTGCATCCCGTAACATATGCCGAGCATTGGTTTGCCGAGAGAAAAAATACGGTTGTCACAACCCGGGGCACCTTTAGTATAAACGCTTGCGGGCCCTCCGGAAAAAATTATACCCTTCACATCTTTTCTTGTCAGGACTTCAAGCGGCACATTCGGCGGCACTATTTCGCAAAAGACGTTATTCTCTCTGACCTTTCGCGCTATAAGCTGATTATATTGCGATCCAAAATCTATTATAAGAATTGTCTCTTTGGACATTTAACCTATCCTTGTTTTATGGAGGGGCAGCAGCGTTTTTCTAGAGCCTTTTTAGAAGGCGGAGTACATATCTTTGTCGGGTAATTACCCGTAAAACAGGCTGTACAGAATTCTTCTCTTGGCAGGATCATGGCCTTGAGCATTCCGTCCAGGCTCAAATACTTTAGGCTGTCGACTCCGATAAATTCTCGTATCTCTTCAATGGTATGGTTTGCCGCAATAAGCTCTTTCTTTGTGGGGAAGTCTATCCCGTAAAAGCACGGTGAGATTAACGGCGGACAGCTTACGCGCATATGTATCTCTTTTACACCGGCCTGGCGCAATGCTCTAACCCTTCCCCGGGAAGTCGTCCCTCTTACTATGGAATCCTCGACTATTATTACACGCTTCCCGTTAAGGAGGTCCCTTATGGGGTTCAGTTTAATCTTAACCTTGAAATCACGTATAAGCTGGCTTGGCTGTATAAAAGTCCTTCCTATGTAATGGTTTCTTACGAATGCCATCTCAAGCGGTATTTTGGACTCCTCGGCATACCCCAGAGCTGCGTATGTTCCCGAGTCAGGTATAGGCATGACCATATCAGCTTCCACAGGGCTCTCTTTAGCAAGCATGCGGCCGAGATTTTTTCTCGAAAGATATACGCTCTTTGTGAATACGTTACTGTCAGGCCTTGAGAAATAAATGTTTTCGAATATACAGAAGGCGTGGTTTTTAGGATTAGGTGTTTTAAGCGATGTAAGGCCGCTTTTATCTATTATCACAACCTCACCGGGCTCTATGTCCCTTATGTATGTAGCCTGGACCATATCAAGCGCACACGTTTCGCTCGCAACTATGTAACCTTCTCCGAGCTTACCCAGGCAAAGGGGCCTAAACCCGTGAGGATCGCGCATGGCATATATAGCATCGTTTATCATCAGGACAAACGAATAAGCTCCCTCAAGTTTGTCCATTATCGACACCATCTTTTCTCTGTAATTATTTTGCTTATCCCTGACCAGGTAATGTAATATGAGTTCGGAATCCATAGTAGTTTGCAGTATCGAGCCGGAATCCTCGAGTTCATTGCGCAATTCCACCGAATTGGTAAGGTTTCCGTTGTGGGCGACGGCAATATAGCCACGTTTATGATTTATAAGAAGCGGCTGGACATTCTTGACGGTGCTTGAGCCGGTGGTCGAATACCTGACATGGCCTATAGCGGTGGCGCCTTTAAGTTTTTTCAGGTTCTCCTCTTTAAAAATGCTTCCTACAAGCCCCATGCCTTTATGCTGATAGACTTTATTCTTGTCGAAGCTCACTATGCCGGTAGATTCTTCGCCGCGGTGTTGAAGTGCATAAAGCGCAAGGTATGTAAGTTGAGCCGCGTTTTTATGCCCATATATACCCACTACACCGCAATACTCTTTCATCGTTGATCCTTAAGATTTTGACTTTTTATGATATTCCTGTATCGATTGCACCGAAACTTTAGGGTGTTTGATTATATTCTCTATACCGTTTACCGTAGCCTGTGCGCCGGACACCGTTGTTACCAGAGGTATGTTGTATAATATGGCGCACGAACGTATTTTTATCTCGTCTTCTTTTGTTGTTTTTCCGGACGGGGTATTAATAATAAGAGATATTTTACCGTCTTTCATTATGTCTATTACGTTTGGCCTCCCCTCATGAAGCTTGGGCAGTACCTCAACATCGATATCATTGCTTTTTAATGCCTCGGCGGTCCCCGATGTAGCCGATATGGTAAAGCCGAGATCCGCGAGTTTCTTAGCGATAAAAACGATATTACGCTTATCCTGATTCTTTACGCTTATGAAAACATTGCCTTTTATCGGAAGATTTTGTCCTGCCGCTATTTGACTTTTTGCATAAGCCGATCCGAATGTGTAATCGAGCCCCATCACTTCTCCCGTCGATCTCATCTCAGGGCCGAGTATAGCATCCACCCCCGGAAAACGTATGAACGGAAATACGGATTCTTTCACCGCTACGAAGTTGATATCCTTCTCTCTTGTGAAGCCCATCTCTTTTAGTGTTTTGCCGAGCATGACTTTTGTTGCAAGTTTTGCCAGAGGCACTCCGATGGCTTTACTCACGAACGGTATTGTTCTGGATGCTCGCGGGTTAACCTCCAGAACGTATACGATGTTATTCTTTACCGCATATTGTACGTTCATTAACCCTTTCACCTTCAGCTCTTTGGCCATTGCATAAGTATTCTTCTTTATAGTTTCTATTATATCCTTGCCAAGAGTATGCGGCGGCAGCACCATGGCGCTGTCTCCGGAATGTATGCCCGCTTCTTCGATGTGTTCCAGTATCCCGCCTATTACGGATGTTTCCCCGTCCGCTATAGCATCCACATCCACTTCAATAGCATCCTCTAGGAATTTATCTATCAGTATCGGCCTTTCAGGAGATGCCTCAACGGCTCTTGTCATGTAATCGCTCAAACCCTTTTCGTCGTAAACTATCTCCATGGCCCTACCGCCCAGCACATACGAAGGCCTTACGACAACCGGGTAGCCTATCCTGGACGCGACTTCTTTTGCTTCGTCGGTAGATATCGCAGTGCCGTTATCTGGTTGTACCAGTTTCAGCTTTTTAAGCATCTGCTGGAACCGTTTCCTGTCTTCGGCTATATCTATGGAATCGGGGCTTGTCCCCAGTATATTTAATCCGGCCGCCGCGAGGGGGCCTGAGATATTTAACGGTGTCTGGCCGCCGAATTGCACTATAGCGCCGATGGGGTTCTCTATATGGACTATGTTCATTACATCCTCGACGGTAAGCGGCTCGAAATAGAGTTTGTCGGATGTATCGTAGTCAGTGGAAACGGTCTCGGGGTTACAGTTTATCATTATGCTTATAACCCCTTCTTCCCTTAAAGCATACGAAGCATGGCAGCAACAATAGTCAAATTCTATCCCCTGCCCTATCCTGTTAGGGCCTCCGCCCAGGATCAATACCTTCTTTTTGAGTGATGCGTTCTTTTCGTTTTTCATAAATTATTTACGGAAATGGTTATAAAGAAAAAGCCATGAGAGACGACTATCCCTCATGGCTTTATAAAGACGCCATAAAACAAAAAACCATTACTCCCCTTGTGTACGAAGCTCCCCGTTAAGACAGACATTTATATAACCTATACGTATATATATTTTCATATAATAATATCGCACAATACATAGAAGTGCGCCTTCCCATAAATGACGCTTGATTGTAACACAGAAGGAGTCTGTAAGTCAAGAACGATGATTTTAAGGATTGGTTAAGTTACGAAAAGGTTTCTTGATGAGAATTTGCCGTCCGAAGTAATGTTTACACCGAGCATTTTTAATCCGGCTTCATCGCCGGGAGTAGGAATATGCGTCATGTGTATTTCACATCCCTTAAGCTCTTTCAGCTTGTTCATGGCTATCTCTGCCGTGTGATTTGTTGTTGCGCTTATGGATAGGGCTATAAGCGTTTCTTCGAGGTCAAGGCTCTCCGCATCCCTGCCCAAAATCCCCTCCTTGAGACGGGAGATCTGATTTATTATATGCGGTGAAAGTAGCAATATCTCATCAGGGATATTACCCAGGACCTTGACCGCATTAAGTATAAGGCTGGAGGCCGCATGCATTAACGGCGAATTTTTTCCGGTAACCAGCTGTCCGCTTTTGAGTTCGATAGCCGCGCCGCAATATATACCCTCAAACCCCTTCCCTTGCTTTTCCGCTTCATCTGCGGCCTTGCGTGCAATCTCTACGACCGGGCGGTCCGTGACTTTAACGCCCATGCCCTCCATTAGAAGGGTGGCTCTTTCCACCGTCTCTTTTTTCTCTATGCCAAGAACGTATTCCGAATTATATCTGAAATACCTTCTTATGAGTTCCTGCTTAGCCGCTTCCTGCACGGCCTTGTCATCTATAATGCCGAAGCCGGCCCTATTGACGCCCATGTCTGTTGGAGAGTTATACATAGGCAGGCTGGCATTATTATTTAATATCTTTGTTAATATCAATTTCAGGATAGGAAAACTTTCTACGTCGCGATTATAATTTATGGCCGTTTCGTTGTATTTTGCAAGATGAAACGGATCTACCAGATTAAAGTCCTGTATATCGGCCGTGGCTGCCTCATAAGCTACGTTGACAGGGTGTTTCAGAGGAATATTCCATATCGGGAAAGTTTCGAATTTCGCATAACCCGCGTTTATGCCGCGTTTATGCTCCTGGTATAGTTGCGATAAGCAGGTTGCCAGTTTTCCGCTGTTAGGGCCGGGGCCCGTCACGACTACAATGGGGTTTTTTGTCTCTATATAATCATTTTTTCCAAAACCGTTGTCGCTTGCGATAAGGTCTATATTGGTGGGGTATCCTTCAATCGGATAATGCAGGTACACCTTGACACCGCGCCTTTCGAGTTTATTCTTAAAAATTACGGCGGATGACTGGTTATTGAAGCGCGTTATAACGACGGCAAGTATGTCCAGGCCCCATTTTCTCAGATCGTCGATAAGTTTGAATGTTGCCGCATCGTAGGTGATGCCGAAATCGCCGCGGACTCTTCCTTTTTCAATATCGCCCGCATAAATGGACAGTACTATATCTATTTTATTCTTGAGTTGTTGGAGGAGGCGTATCTTTACGTTTGGGTCATATCCCGGCAGGACGCGCGCAGCGTGATAGTCGTAACAAAGCTTTCCGCCGAATTCGAGATAGAGTTTATTGCCGGACTTCTTGACGCGATCCAGGATAGCGGCGGTCTGCTCTTTAAGATATTTATCGTTATCAAAGCCTGCTATAATTTTTTGCTCGATATGATTAATCATTAGGCAGGATTATACACTTAAATACCGGCTTATGTAAAGTAAATTGTGCTGGTTTCTATCTCAAACATCGTATGTAGAATAATAATAAGGAGTGTGCGCCTGGAATTCTGCCGCGCATGTGTCGACGAGCTTAAAATCGGGGTGGAGATTATTGGCATTGCGCATCTCTCTTATTGCCTCTTCCGTCGTTCCCGAAAGTTTAGCTATCTGCGTATCACTGAATCCGGATTGCTTTGCCTTGGCCAAAAGAACCGGTGTGATCGATCCTTTTGACTTCAATATGGAGTCCTCGATATCAATTATCTCTTTTATATTATACAAGAACCAGCGGTCTATCTTAGATAATTCGTATATCTTGTCGATATCTATTCCTGCCCGTATAGCATCGCCGATATAGAATATGCGCTCGGCAGTCGGCACTCTTAATTTTTCATGTAACGAATTTATAATCTCTTCGGTTGGAGGCGTCATTACCTCCTGATCTCTAAATAAAAGGCTCTCGAGCCCGTATTTTTTTATCTCGAGAGAGCGCAGCCCTTTCTGCAAAGCCTCTTTGAATGTTCTCCCGATAGCCATGGCTTCGCCTACGGATTTCATGGATACGGTAAGAGTAGGATTGGCTGCGGGAAATTTTTCAAAAGTGAATCTGGGTATTTTAACCACGCAGTAATCTATCGCCGGCTCAAAACAGGCAGGGGTCTCTTTGGTGATATCATTGGGTATTTCGTCGAGCGTATACCCCACGGCAAGTTTTGCGGCTATCTTTGCTATTGGGAATCCGGTTGCCTTAGATGCGAGGGCTGAGCTCCGAGAAACGCGCGGGTTCATTTCTATTACAACCATGCGGCCGGTGTCCGGATGCACGGCAAACTGTATATTAGACCCTCCCGTAGCTACACCTATCTCTCTTATACAAGCTATGGAAGCATCCCTCATCCTCTGATATTCCTTATCTGTGAGGGTTTGCGCCGGCGCCACGGTTATACTATCTCCGGTATGTACGCCCATGGGATCGAGATTCTCAATGGAGCATATTATTACTACATTGTCTTTGGAATCCCTCATAACTTCGAGTTCGAATTCTTTCCATCCCGCAACGGATTCCTCTATAAGTATCTCGCTTATCATGCTTGATTCGAGGCCTATCTTGGCGAGCGCCTTGAACTCTTCTATGTTGTATGCAACGCTTCCTCCCGTACCTCCAAGGGTGAAGCTGGGCCGGATTATAAGAGGGAAACCTATCCTCTCCGCCACTTTGCAGGCTTCTTGCAAATTATATGCCTTATCGCTCTTCGGAAGATCCAGGCCTATCTTGATCATGGCCTCCTTAAAGAGCCTTCTGTCTTCAGCTTTTTTTATAGCCTTAATGCTTGCCCCGATCGTTTCGACGCGGTATTTTTTTAGAACCCCGGCCTTATCCAGGCCTACCGCGGTATTGAGCGCGGTTTGTCCGCCGAGAGTTGGAAGTAATGCGTCAGGGCGCTCTTTTTCGATTATTTTGGCTATAGCATCAATGGTTATCGGTTCGATGTATGTCTTATCGGCAAGCTCGGGATCCGTCATTATTGTTGCAGGATTTGAGTTGACGAGTATTACCTTATACCCCTCTTGACGGAGTACTTTACATGCTTGGGATCCGGAATAGTCGAATTCACACGCCTGGCCTATGACTATCGGACCGGAGCCTATTATGAGTATGGATTTTATATCTTTTCGTTTCGGCATAGTTTAATGGTTTTTCATCATTTCCACGAAACGCCCGAATAAATATTCAGCATCGCGCGGCCCGGGAGATGCCTCCGGGTGAAATTGGACTGAAAATATAGGCAGTTTTTTATGGCGCATGCCTTCAAGCGTCTGGTCATTAAGATTCATATGAGTGGCTTCGATCTCTTTTTTATTTAACGTATCGAGATCGACGCAGAAACCGTGATTCTGCACAGTTATCGCCGCTTTACCGGTCTTCAGGTCCTTTACAGGATGATTGCCGCCGTGGTGTCCGAACTTCAGCTTATAGGTCTTGCCCCCAAAGGCTTGTCCTAACATCTGATGCCCAAGGCATATTCCGAACATCGGGAGCTTCCCTATCAGATCCTGGACAGTCTTCACAATATAAGGTGCTGCCGCCGGATCTCCGGGCCCATTAGACAACAAGATTCCGTCAGGTTTCATCTCCAGGATCTTTTTTGAATCCGCCTTTGCCGGCACTACCACGACCTTGCAATTATTTTTTTCGAGTTCTCTTAATATGTTAAATTTTACTCCGCAGTCCAGCACAACTACTTTGTATCTGCCCTTAGAATTCCATTCGTATGTTTTTTGAGGTATGACCTCTTTTATCAAATCCACACCCAACAGGCCCGGCGAAGACTTAGCCTTACGGACAAGGCTATTCTCATCTAAATCTATCGTAGAAAGCACAGCCTTGAGCTCGCCCGCTCGGCGTATGTGCAATGTAAGGGCCCTTGTATCGACCCCTTCAATACCCAATATATTGTTATCGTTAAGATATTCGCCCAGCGTTTTCTTGCTGCGCCAATTAGAAGCTATCTTGGAATATTCTTTTACCACAAGCCCTTCCGTAAAAACCTTATGCGATTCAGGGTCTTCATCGTTGACGCCGTAATTTCCGATAAGAGGATAGGTCATAGTTACTATCTGGCCCTTATATGAAGGATCGGTGAGTATCTCCTGATATCCGGCCATGGAGGTATTAAAAACAATCTCTCCGTATCTTTCGCCTGAAGCGCCGAAAGAATCGCCCTTGAATATCTTGCCGTCTTCTAAAGCCAGTATAGCTTTCATAAAGTTAGCGTACCGAATATTTAATAGCCGCTTTTATAAAATCCCTGAACAACGGATGAGCGCTGTCCGGCTTTGATTTGAACTCGGGATGGAACTGCACCGCGATAAAATACGGATGCCCCTTAAGCTCCACTATCTCCACCAGATCCTGTTTTTTATACAAACCGGAAAATATTATACCATTTTTTTCAAGAATTTTTCTATATCTATTATTAAATTCATATCTGTGACGGTGGCGTTCCGAAGCAGTTTCTTTTTTGTATATCCGGAATGCAAGGGTATTTCTCTTTATCCTGCATGGGTATGCACCGAGCCTCATCGTCCCGCCCATATCTTTTACATGCCGCTGTTCCTCTATAAGGCTTATGACCGGGTAATGCGTTCTTCGATCGAACTCGGTAGAGTTTGCTTTCTTGAGGCCGCATACATTTCTGGCGAATTCTATAACGGCGCATTGCATCCCAAGGCATAGCCCCAGGAATGGCAGCTTGTTTTCCCTGGCGAATTTTATAGCTGCCACCTTCCCTTCTATCCCCCGCGAGCCGAACCCTCCCGGGATGAGTACGCCGGAAATGTCGGACAGCAATTTTCTTGCACCGTCTTTTTCTATCTCTTCAGAATCAATTTTCTTTATGATTACCTTTGTGTCAGATTCTATGCCGGCATGGGTCAGGGCTTCATAAATGGACTTATAAGCGTCCTGTAATTCGATATATTTACCTACGACCGCAATGGTGACTTTGTGGCGCGGGCTTATGGCACGTTCCACGACTTTCTTCTGCCAGTTTTTTAGATCAGTGAACCTCCCTTTTATATTAAAGTGGCGTAACACTATCTTGTCCAGCCCCTGGTCTTTAAAAAGTATGGGTATCTGGTATATGGATTCCGCGTCCCTGGCTTCTATTACAGCGTCTTTATTAACGTTACAGAAGAGAGATATCTTCTCCCTCACATCCTCAGATAACCCTTTTTCAGTGCGGCATATAAGTATATCAGGCTGTATGCCTATCTCCCTGAGTTTTCCAACGCTGTGCTGGGTCGGTTTTGTTTTTATCTCCTCGGCACTCTTTACATATGGTATAAGGGTTACGTGCACATACAGCACATTATTATGGCCTTCATCGATCCTGAATTGGCGGGCTGCCTCAAGGAAGGGCAGGCTTTCTATATCTCCTACAGTGCCTCCTATCTCCACTATAACTATATCCGCCCCCGAAACATCCGCAGCCCTGTGTATCCTGCTTTTTATCTCGTTCGTTATGTGGGGTATTACCTGGATGGTCTTGCCCAGATAGTCGCCTCTGCGTTCTTTCGAAATAACGCTGTTATACACCTGCCCCGTTGTCACGTTATTAAATTTTGTTGCCTTCGTTCTGGTGAAGCGCTCGTAATGGCCCAGGTCTAGATCCGTTTCCGCACCGTCATCCGTAACATACACCTCTCCGTGTTGATAGGGGTTCATTGTCCCCGGATCTACGTTTATATAAGGGTCCAGCTTTACCAGAGTGACCTTAAATCCTCTGGACTCCATTATCTTGCCTATAGATGCCGATGATATGCCTTTACCCAGGCTGGAAATAACTCCCCCGGTAGTGAAAATATATTTTGCCATCTTCGCCCCTCTCGTTTATCCTATAAAAAATAAAAAAACGTTTTTGAGTACCGATAGAAAGTCCTCAAAAACGCCATCGTTTATTTGTAATAGTCAGCTGTGAGCTACTTTTGTAGTATACCATATAAAAACATACTGTCAATCACTTTTTGAAAGAAGCCCGCAGTAAAGATTCTATCTCGCTCTGTTCCAGCACCCTGAATGCGCCTTCTCTCAATGGCCCTAATGAGATAGTGCCCACCCTTACCCTCTTTAAATCCAGGACGTGAAGGCCCACCCCTCTAAAGAGCCGCCGCAAATGGCGCTTCTTACCTTCTTTTACTATGACTACGGCCTCTGCTTTATCAGGGCCGGCCTTGATTATGGTTACGCTATCCGCCTTCAGTAATTCGCCCTCGCTTACAATACCCTTTTTTAATTCGGTTTCGATCCCGCGATGTATAGTGCCGCGTACTGTCAGTTTATATTCCTTCTCAACTTCGAATTTAGGATGAGTAAGGCGGTAGCATAGGTTGCCGTTATTTGTAAGCAAGATGAGCCCGCGAGAGTCTTTGTCAAGGCGTCCTACCGGATATAGCCTGCCAAATCGTTTCGGAATGAAGTCTGTAACTTTTTTTTCGGCAAATCTGTCTTGAAGCGTTGTGGTGACGCCGATGGGCTTATTAAGAAGTATACATATCTCGTTGTCAGGGCTTTTAGAGAGGGCCTTGGAATCTATCGTTATATCGTCGGAAGCATTGACCTCTTTCCATGGTTCGCGGGTCAATGAGCCGTTAACTTTTACTCTGCCTTCTTTTATCAAGGCAGCAGCTTTACGACGTGAGCAGAATCCCGCCTGTGCGATAAATAGGTTTAGGTGCATCGGGTTTATTTAATCACAACCATCTTTGAACGCTCACTCATCTCGTTCTTGAAATGATCATTTGCTTTTTTGAAAGTATCCGGATTCGTTTCCCAATCCTTGTATTCGGGATGAGCTTTTAACCATTGCTCAAAGACGGCCCAGTGTATCTGCGCCACGGTTACCTGCTCTCCCGAAAGCCCCATCTTATCGGACTTGCGCGGCTCAAGCGGCGGGAGGTCTGACTTGCCGCGATAGTTTATGATGGGTTTAACCGACCCTGTAAGCATATTATATTCCGACGGTATCTTGATGCCCGCGATTTCATAATTCACCACTCTTATGAAAGTGACCCTATATGCGCCGAAAACAAGAACAGCTATTACCAGTATTATCAGGATTATGTGTAACTTTTTAAGCATTATAATTCCTCCTATGAGCCTATTATTTTTATAAGCACCCTTTTTCGCCTGCGTCCGTCAAATTCTCCGTAAAATATCTGTTCCCATGGCCCGAAATCGAGTTTGCCATTCGTAACGGCGATTACGGTTTCGCGGCCCATTATGGTCCGCTTCAGATGAGCGTCGCCGTTATCCTCCCCTGTAAGGTTGTGTTCATACTTCTCTTTCCCGTACGGCGCCAGCTTTTCAAGCCATGTGAGAAAATCCTGATGTAATCCGCCCTCATTATCATTTATGAATACACTTGAGGTTATGTGCATGGAATTTACAAGGCAGAGCCCTTCTTTTATTCCGCTCTTTCTTAAAGCACTTTCCACTTCGGGCGTGATATTTACTATTTCCCTCTCAGATGCCGTTTCCATCCACAAATATTCGGTATATGATTTCATGCGTAACCGCATCCTTCTCTCGGATATGCCTTTCTTAATATCTCTTTAATGGAAACACACTCAAAAGATTTTCCGGATATAGTCTTTTGAATTCCTAACCTGGAGTCGTAGACTTCACAGTAGTAACCGCCATTTTTACCATTCTTAAGATGCACGCAACTGTCACCGTCATGTGCCCCACAGCAGGCGCCGCATCTTTTGCAACGGCTTTCAAACTCCTCTTCCTTTAGCTTGAGGTGATTTTCAAGAGTATTCATTCTAAAGTTCTATCTCTTCTTCTATTTCGAAATTTTTTTGAAAATCAAAATCAGATACAAGTTCTGGCATCTTGAACTGGCTGTCGTGAGCGCCTTCACGTATCTTCTTGTCGCGATATTTCTCGAAACTCCCCTGCCTTACAACCTTGAGAGCCGGAGGGTTTAAAAGCTGAGCGGCGCGTTTTTCTTTATACTCTATATTCTGTCTGTATAGTTCCTGTTCAAGCGATTCAAGAAGCCTTGCCTTGTCGCTATGAGAAGGGTTACCCAGAAATTCCACTAGGAATGTATAGCGCGGCATCTTTTTCCATTCAATAATCGCGGAAAAAAATTCCGCAGAAAGTTTGTTGTCAAGCAGGGCGGCGTTCATCGCCTCGGAGACATGCGATTCATACAGCTTCTCGCCCGCCGCTGAAACCGCATGCAGCCCCTTTTGAACGAATTCTATCACCGGTGTTTTGTTAAAGAATCCGGTTACCTTTACTATGTCATCCATATTGTATCTATATAGCCCGCCCGGAGTGGTGACGACCAGAAAATACTCTTTTCCTTTCTGGAGCTGGTCACAGAGGAATATCCTTTTATCGTCCTTATCGATATCTTCTTTGGGTATGAATTCGTAAAAATTTGTATTTATGGCTAGTATCCCGCCGGCCCCTTCATTCGTTATCGGTATTGAACTGCGGGCTTCGCTTGAAAGGCATCCTATATCCCTGATCGGAACATACCCGAAGTAATGCGGCAGGTCCTTGAGATGGAATTTAACGGTACCGCCTTTCCAGCACGATATGAGCTTAAGGTTGGGCCAGAAGTGTTTTGGTAGCAACGCGCCTCTCTCCTCAAGTATCTTTCTTAATGTCGCCGCCTTTTCAGGGTCTGGCCGTACCATTTTTTTTAAACGGGACCTTATCCTGTCGTCTATGTATACGATCTTACTTATGGTTCCTTTCTCTATGTCTTTTATTATCTCATTCTTGAATTTTTCTATTTTCTGGCATAGAAGAAGTATAGTACCCGGGTTTAAGGTCGCTATGGACGTTATATTTTTTTCGATACCCAGCCTTAAGATGCAGTAATACCGGCTTTCGTAATCGTCTATCTCAAAAACTTCATACGGGAGGGCATAAAGGCTTTTTATCGCAACGAATAAGCTTTTATAGCCCCTTCCGCTTTCTGCGCCGCATGGTATGCCTGCACCGGTATGCCCTTCTATCTCCGGGCTTATTATAGCAAGGACTTTGCCTTTAAATATATCCGGATGATCCCGCCCTATGTAATATCCCCACAGGTTCATTGCCTCCGTCTTCTTGGAGCGGGAAAACTCTGTTTCAGGTATGTATTTTGGCTTGGCGGTCGTTCCGGTAGTGGTTGAGAAAAAAATTACGCGGTCACTCGTAAGGACATCGGGCCTTCCCCGGAGCATATGGCTTATGTATTGGCGTAACTTTTCGTAGTCGGTGAGCGGGACGCGGAGACGATATTTGTCTATAGAGTCTATACTCTCGAAATGGTACCTTTTGCCGTATTCGGTCTTCTGGTTACGGCCGAGATATTCTAAAAGGACCTTCTCCTGGGCTTTTACAGGATCCTTGGTTGATTCTTCGAATGCATGAGCTTTTTGCGCTAAAAGGCTTACAAGAAAACCGGTTATATTCATTATCCCCTACCAATAAAGGCGTCTGAATCTATCCGAATAACGTTTTATCCATTCTTTCGAAGCCTCTTCCATTGACATCTCTCTGCCGAGTTGTATGCTTCGAAGATCCCTGTATTCGCTTATGAGGTATAACTGTTCCACTAATTTTGTCTTAAAGGCATCCGTAAAGCGGTAAAACGAAACACCTACATTGTAGAGGCTCGAGTCCATGCTCTTTGCGCAATGAACGACCTTGGCCCTTACCGAGAATATTTTATCCTGGAACGGCAGGCGTATATTTACAAGAGAATCTTCCCTGACAGGTTTTTTGGCAAGAAATAAAAGGCCGCCCTTACTTATATTTATCGTGCTGCTTTTCATGCCGCGGCATGAGTCTCTCTCGGATTTTTTTGATATCAATATTTTATACTCTAAGGGGAAATTGATGGGATGGCGTATAAACCTTCTTCGCTCCGTAAGTTTTTTTATCATAATAGTACCTTAATATATAGTAATATATTGTACTATAGAAAATGCAAAAAAGCAATTTTTCAATCGCCGGGCTTGCCGTAATTTTTGAAAATTTACCGTATATCTACTATTTTGTTGCGCGACGTATGCCCGCGAATTATGGCTATCCGCGATTTTGCTATATTGAAATGTTCGCTCAAGGCTTCTATGACAGCTTCATTGGCCTCGCCTTCTTTCGGCGAAGCCCTGACGCGCAGAAGCAATTTTTTTTCGGATACCGTCTCGACGGATACCACCTTTGAATTGGGCTTTACCTTTACCGATATTCTCATTAAGTTACCACTTTCCGGATTTTTTCTTTTCGGCTTTAGGCAAACCCGCAAGAGATTCTTTTAAAGATCCAGCTATCTCTTCGTCGCATAGCGGGTAATCCGTGAGTTTACCGTTTAGATATTTATCGTATCCCCCCAGGTCGAGAAGGCCGTGGCCGCTATAACTAAATAGTATCACCTTCTCTTTGCCCTCTTCCCGCGCCTTTATCGCCTCTTCTATTGTGCAGGCTATTGCATGGCTTGTCTCCGGCGCAGGGATGTTTCCTTCGACCCTGGACCAGAGTATGGCCGATTCATAACATTTTAACTGCGGTATTGCGCGCGGCGTGGCGAGCCCTTCCACTATAGCCTGGCTCACCAATGGCGCCATTCCGTGATAGCGTAAACCTCCCGCGTGTATTGGCGGCGGCACGTACTTATGGCCGAGCGTGAACATGGGTATCAGCGGAGTCATTTTTGCTATGTCGCCGAAATCATACGTGAACGGCCCTTTGGTCATTTTGGGGCACGTGGAAGATTCTACGGGGAGTATCTCGATATTTTGTCCGTGTATTTTATCATACATGAACGGGAATGCAATACCTGCAAAGTTGCTTCCTCCTCCGGCGCATCCGATTACAATATCGGGTTTTTCTTCGCCCGCAAGCTTTAGCTGTTTCTTTGCCTCAAGCCCTATTATCGTCTGGTGAAGCAGGACGTGATTCAGGACGCTTCCCAGGGAATAGCGGGTCTTACCGCTCTTGTCAGTAACCGCCGCTTCTATAGCTTCGCTTATTGCTATACCGAGGCTTCCGGGCGTATCGGGCATCTTCTTTAAGATGTCGCGCCCCGCCTTGGTCTCCTTGCTCGGACTTGCCACGCAGTTCCCGCCCCAGACTTCCATCATGAATTTCCTGAACGGTTTTTGATCGAAACTTACACGGACCATGAATACCTTGCACTCAAGCCCCAGGAGATTACATGCAAAAGAGAGCGCGCTGCCCCACTGGCCTGCTCCGGTCTCGGTAGTAAGGCGTTTTATGCCGAATTGCTTGTTGTACCAGGCCTGCGCTACCGCGGTATTTGGTTTATGGCTTCCGGCCGGGCTCGTGCTTTCATCTTTATAATATATGCGCGCCGGCGTCTTCAGATATTTTTCAAGCCTCCGTGCGCGGCACAGCGGAGCGGGCCTCCATATGGAGAGTATTTCGAGCACCTCCTCCGGTATGTCTATCCACCTCTCTGTGCTTACTTCCTGCTCTATAATGTTCATCGGGAAGACCGGAGACAGCATCTCCGGTGTTATAGGTTTTCCGTCGGGGCCTAAAGGCGGGTGCATGGGCGTAGGAAGATCCGCCGCGATATTGTACCATTGCCTTGGAATCTCGCTTTCACGCAGATAAAATTTACCGGTGCTCATTAAACTCTCCTTGTATTATTTTTCGTACCTTCTTTTCAGTTCCGTCAAATATATTATATGTTGTTTCTCCTCGTCGATAAGTTTGCGTACTTTGTCGTTATTCTCCCCCGGCATATAAGCAAGAAGCTCGCCGAAGAATAGTATCGCGTCTTTCTCAAAACCTATGCCGTATCTTATGGCATCGATAGGTTTTTTTACGTTTTTAGAAAAGGCTGACGGTGAGACCTGTCTGTAAAATTTATCGTCCACGAGCGCTTTCATGTAAGACTCGAACTCGCCTTCGTAGGTCTCGGTCACTTCTATGTCGCCGATTACAGAATCACGTATCTCGGCGAATTTTTTAATATGAGTCTCCTCCCAATCGCGTAGGCGCAGGAATAGCTCTCTCATCTCTTTCTGCTTGAATACCACGGCGACTTTTCCATAGAAGTCGCGCCTTTTCTTTTCCTTCTCTATACCCATGTCGATTACTTCAGCGGCATTGAATACATTAGACATATTTGACGGCTCCTTTTATAGTGCGTGTGCCACTATCTCAGTTAATACCACTATGTCCTCGGTACAGAATACGGACGTTATATTTTTATCGAAAAGTATATTTGCATCCGGGCCGAATTCTTCATCGCCCTTCCAGAGCGTTACAAGCATAGGAACGCCGTCCAGAGCATCTATCACAACGCCTGCATCGCCAAAGCCCGCTTCGTGCGCATTAAAGCGTTTGAAGGTCGTAAGAAGGCCGCTCGGATCCGCGCCATGCTTACGTAATATTGTATTTATCGTTCTCTTGCGGAATGCCGGATAATAGCCCTCGCCTCCCGGTATCTGATTAAAACTTATCCATTCACCGCCCAAGGCAGGAAGGCCCGCCAGCTTTTTTACAAGGTAATGTAATAGTATTATTACGATAAAATCTTTTGCGGGTATATTAGAGGAACCGGAAAGGATGGTTCGTTTATCGGCGTCGACATGATAAGTATCTGCGAGCAACCTGACGGAAAAATTTTTCTCGCCGGATGAGGCGGTAACCTCATCCCATGCTTTTCGGATAGCTTCGGCGTAACTCATAGGCCTATTTTACTCTTTTTATTTGATAAATCAACTATTTCGATTATAATGATTCCATGATATATGACCGTTTTCAGGAAGAGGCTTTCGAATACATAAATAAAGGGTATTCGGTTATAGTTTCCGCGCCGACGGGAGCAGGCAAGACCGCGATAGCCGAGCACGTCATAGAGGCCTGCATTGAG
>Ga0302251_1000868_pt1 | contig 22546 bp, 22 predicted proteins | sample AAG_RA_Gln_MG_FD_193534 | JGI IMG/M metagenome (GOLD analysis project Ga0302251, IMG submission 193534) | Enriched activated sludge microbial communities from anaerobic digester in WTTP, New Holstein, Wisconsin, United States - AAG_RA_Gln | ecosystem: Engineered > Bioreactor > Anaerobic >...
TCACAACCGCACTTAGTCTCCAAGCTAGATACACTTTTATAGACTATGATTATAGCGGGAGCAATAGTTTCTTCGGATATGAGGGTGCTCCAATGACCATGAATCAAGCAATTGGAGCAGGCATGGGCGAGATGGTCGTTGACAAAGCAAGCGATCTAAGATTTTACGTTAGATATAGATATTAATTTATCAAATCCTCATCTTTTGGGTAACCGCAAAGGTTGCCCCTTTTCTTCCAAATAAAACAATCTATTTGCTTGATTCTTATCATCAGTTTTCCTTGACTAGATTTTTACTATAATTATTTTTAATACTCTCAAATACTAAAATATTAATATTCATATATTTTTCATTCTTATTTAAGATTATTTCCTTTATCATAGTAATGTATATTTATACTAGTTTAAAAAGGGAAGAAAACGATGAAGAAGAGCATAACACTGTCTTTGGCAGTAGCAACAACCATGGCATTTGGTGCTAGCAATAGCGATTTGGCTGCAATGAAAGCAGAAATTGAAGCTTTAAAAGCAGAAGTTGCTGCCATGAAAAGCGCAAAAGCAGATAGCGAAGATAGCAGTTCTGCAATAGCAAAACTTAACCAAAAAGTAAATGAGATAAAAGCTCATGATGCTAATGATAATATCAAATGGGGCGTGGATCTGAGAACATCTGTAGACAGTCTTAACTATACTATGGCCGGATCATATGTGGTAGATCCTAGTGATCATACTAATGTTCTACCAGTGCCAAAGAAAAGATCCAACGATTCGTTATTGACAAATAGATTATGGCTCAATATGGCTTATGCGCCTGATGCTAATAATATCTTTAAAGGACAGTTAGCTTACAATAAAGCATTTGGCGCTGATTTTGGCGGCAATGACGGCGGCATGGCTAGACCTCGCGGCTGGGGAATGGATACATTTGATTGGATAACAAATGAATCGCTTACAGGCAATGACTTGAAAGTCAGACAAGCTTACTGGCTATATATGGCAGATAAAATGGGCGAAGCTGAGATACCATGGACTGTAAGCCTTGGTAGAAGACCGTCAACAAACGGTTTCTTAGCAAACCTCAGAGACGATGATGAAGCTCAATCTCCTCTTGGGCATATCATCAATGTCGAGTTTGACGGAGCAAGCGCTAGCGCAAATCTGGGCAATGTCACAGGTGTTCCTGGCATGTCATTTAAACTTTGCCTAGGTCAAGGAAGCACCAATGCAGCTCCTATGTTTAGCGGAAGCACCAATTATACAGATGATCAAAATGATATCGATGATATCATGTTGGCAGGATTTATCTTTGTACCGTATGACGATGGACAATTTATAGTAAAAACTACGGCATTTAGGGCATTTGACCTGCCTGGATACAGCCCAATGGAGATGGGAACAATGTTTGACGATAATCCGGCAACAAACCCAAGCATCATGAGCCAAGCAGGAGATATCGATGGAGCAGCCATCTCTATACTTGTTGATGGTATCGGAGATTATGATATACTGTCTGAAACTAAACTGTTTGGATCTTTTGCAGTAAGCAGAACAAATCCAAATGCGGGCCAGTATATGCTTGGCATGATGACTCCAATGGGCTTAATTGGTGCAGATGCAGGAGAGAGTGCAACTGGTACATCGTATTGGCTTGGAGCGCAAATACCGGTATTCGGCGGTGATTTAGGGTTGGAGTTCAACCATGGAAGCAAATACTGGAGACCGTTTGACTATGGCGAAGATACCATGGCAGGATCCAAATTGGCCGTTCGTGGTGATGCGTGGGAAGCATACTATACATATCCTATAACACAAGCTCTTAGTGCACAGCTCAGATATACCTATCTAGATTATGACTACTCAGGAAGTAATAACTTCTTTGGAGCAGACGGCGCTCCTATGACTATGGAGCAAGCAAACGCTATGGGCATGGGCGGTATGGTCGTTGACAAAGCAAGTGATCTAAGATTTTACGTAAGATATAGATTCTAATTTACCATTTGTTGGTTCTCAAATTTGGAGCTAAGCTCCAAATTAGGTCTTCAGCGTGAGCGCTCTCGTGGCTAGCCACTCTTTTTAAAGATTTCTAATTGCTATATTCTTTCGCCTACGGGCGGGAGAATATGATTTGTCTGAGTATCTGATGGGATATTGAGATGAGTTTATGGTTTTTATATATTCAATATTTTTTTATCTATCTTTCCTGCTGTTTTTTAGGAAAGCAGCAAATAAATATACCATTCTTAACTTTTCTTTTTATAAAGAAAAGTAACAAAAGAAAATCGTCATTGTAAGCAAATCGCGACGCGCTCATTCTGCGACTACGCTTGAATTCGTGCTGCTTTCAAGGATGCATACAATGACATTTATTTATTATATATTTTGTCATCCTCACATATGCGGGGGAAGTTTTCTGTCATGCTGAACTTGTTTCAGCATCTCTAAATAATATCCCTATATAAATCATTCCAATTTGGATTTATGCTTTCAATCAAATTGATTTTCCAACCTCTGTGCCAATTTTTGAGTTGTTTTTCTCTGAAAATAGCATTTTGCATATCATCAAATATTTCATAATAAACAAGTGTTTTTAGATTATATGCTGAAGTAAATCCATCAAGAATATTGTTTTTGTATTGATATATTCTCTTTGCTAAATCGGATGTGACACCAATATATAGAGTACCTTTTGGTTTGTTTGTCATGATGTAGATGTAGCCATTTTTCATCTGGTGATTATAGTTTGTTTTTTGTATGTAGATCCTGAAACAAGTTCAGGATGACAAATTGTAAATTCAGGATGACAAAGCACCTATAAAATCCCTATTTGTGCCAAAAGATTTCTTGTGATCTCTTGATAATAGCCTTTTTGGATACTGTCATCTGTCACAACCGCAGGTTTGCCGGCATCTGAGGTCTCTCTAATGGACATAGTAAGCGGAATAGCACCAAGAAGCGGGACATTGTAACGCTCTGATATCATCTCTCCGCCGCCTGAGCCAAAAATATCGTATCTTGCACCTGTGTCCGGAGCAATGAAGTAACTCATATTTTCTACGATCCCGCCGATTGGCACTCCAATATCTTTGAACATCATAACGGCTCGGCTTACATCATCGGTTGAGATAGCTTGGGGTGTTGTGACTATCACACTTGTAGAAATAGGCAGTTCTTGAGCCATAGTCAGTTGTATATCCCCGGTGCCCGGAGGCATATCGATAACTAAAAAGTCAAGCTCTCCCCAAGCGACATCTTCTAAAAATTGAATGAGTGCAGAAACTGCGACAGAGCTTCTCCAAACAAGCGGCGTGTCGCTTTTTGGAGTAGTGAGACCAACGCTCATCAATTTTATCCCATAATTTTCGCTTGGTATCATTTTGTTCTCATCATTCCACTGAAGCTTTTCTTCATTGACGCCTATCATTCTAGGAGTATTTGGCCCGTAAACGTCAGCATCCAAAAGCCCTACTTTGTATCCAAGCTGGGCAAGCGAAACACTAAGATTTACACTAACAGTGCTTTTGCCCACCCCTCCTTTGCCACTAGTGACCGCTATGATATGTTTGGCATAAGATGCACGATTGTTTGGTTTATTGGTATTGCCGTAATTAAGTGACGGTTTTTTATTTGCCAAAAATGCAATATCGATTGCTTTAAAATCATTTTTGAGCACGTCATGTATCTGTGATTCGATAGATTCAAAAACCGATTCATTTGCAATGGCTAGTTCGATCCGTACATTCTCGCCCTTTGGTTCTATTTTTTGAATTGTTTTAAGCGAGACTATATCTTTGTCTAGTCCAGGGTAGATGACGGCCCCGAGCCTTTTTTCTATAAATCTTTTATTCATGGTTTGCCATTTCTCGCTTTATAAGCAGATCAGTAGCCTTGGCTTTTTGCAGCCATGCTGAAATTATCGGACGTGCATGCGGATGATTGTTGCCAAGTTCTGTATATTGCATAGCCCTATGCTTGATAAGTGCCGACAGGGCATCAAAAAGACTTTTAATTTTATTGTCTTTTTTTGCATCGCCTAGCAACCTGGAGAGCAGAATATTTCTCTCTTTAAGCGGCAGATCATAGCCTATGGCTTTGCCAAGCTGCACAATGTCATATGAAGATATATAGATACCGCTATGAAATAGCGAAAGCAGTTGTTTTTCTAGTGTCTCATATTCGTTTTGTTTGTCTTTAAATTTTGGTTTCATTGTCTCATTCCTAATTTGATCTCTGCAGCCTTGGAAACATTGGTATCCTCATCGTCTATCATAGATGATAAAACTTCTTTTGGGGTTGATGGGTTTTCTGCAACTCTTAGGCGTACCATTTTGTCACTATCATTTGCCAATACTTGTAGCAATTTGATAGGAGTATTTGGATTTCCGGATAATCCGTCTCTGACTATTTTTTCATCTGAAAATAATTTACTTAGAATGGATGATGGGGTATTTGGATTGGTGGCCACTAGAGCCCTGACCAAATTGATATCATCATGAGCTAATTTCTCTAATATATCTACTGGCGTAAAATGATTTTTTGCCACTGCCCATCTGCTTCCCATATCAGATACACTGCTTAGGTCTCTTAAAAGAGCTACCATTTCGTCGCTTTTGCCCTGCTCTTTGTCGTATACGCTGCATTTGCGAGATATATTCATAGCTACCATGCCTACAATTTCATTATTATCTTTGAAAGCATCAAATATCTCTCTTACTGCATGGATAGGTAATTCGCTTTGAGATAATGCTTCTACAGCTTCTTCGTAATTCATAATAGTTGCCTTTTTATAACAATTTTGTATGAATATAGCATATTTGGGCTAAAAGAGGTTAAAATATAAACAAATATATTGTTTTATATAAATTAAAAAGTATGTACATAGGCTTTTATCAAGAAAATGATTTAAAATGATGAGACGTTTTGATAAAAAAAATATAAAAACGCATATTTTCATATAAGTAAAGCATATTTTATAATTATAATTTTTTTTTAATTTTATTTAAGCGTATCTTCTTATAATGATAAATACATAACACTATTATTAGTTATCGAATCGGTACTATTATAGACAGTTAGAAAAGTTATAAGGAGAATTTATGAAGAGAGTTGCAAGCGTTGTTTTGATGAGCAGTGTACTTGCTGTAAGTTCACTCTATGGTGCACCTATACAGCTTATTGAGCCAACAGAAGCACTAAAACTTATAGGCAATAAAGATGTTATGTTTGTTTCAGGGGACGATCCTGATATCTACACTAATAATCATATTAAAGGTTCAGTGGAGATGTATGCACACCATTTGCATCATTCAGATATAATGGGAAACATGCATTGCGCACCACTTTATAATTGCCCAAAAGAAGCACAAGAATATATAAGAAGCAAGGGCATAAGAAATGATCAAACGATTATTGCATATGACAACTACCGAGGACCTAATGCGACTGGAGTATATAGTTTTTTTGAAAGCTTTGGACATAAAAATGTAAAACTTTTAAACGGCGGTTTTGACGGAATTAAACAAGTAGATCCATATCAAAAACAATATGATGTATTGAAAAAAGAGAAAAAAGAAATTAAGAATCAAATAAAAGAGGCCAAAAAAGCCAAAAAGGATGCTGAAGTAGCGAAACTAGAAGCGACCGAGAAATCTTTGACATCTCAAATGGATGCGCTTATGCCAAAACTTGCCATACAGCCCGGAGAAGAGCCAAAGCATACACCTAGCAATTATGTGATCGATCAAAAAGCTATTAATACAAAATATATAGCAGATAAACACGAAGTAAAAAAAGCAGTTGATGATATCATGAAAAATGGCGACAAAAGTAAATTTGCCGTAATCGATACCAGAAGCATGGCAGAGATTATCGGCGAGAAAAAAATGGATAACGTAGCTAGGGGCGGACATATACCTGGGTCAAAATTTGTTGAATGGAAAAATATCACAGACGAAGAAAAAACAAGATCGTTCAAGCCTAATGCAGACATGCAAAAAGTATTTGACAAGGCAGGAGTTAGAAAAGATCAAACAATATATGCTTATTGTCAAGTTGGTGCAGGAAGAGGATCTCACATCATTTCTGCACTTCGTAACCTAGGGTATCAAAATGTAAAAGTATTTACCGGCAGTTGGGATACATGGGGTAATGATATGAATTTACCAATCAGAAGATAATAGGAAGTATATAATGACAAAAATAATGACAAATGAAAAAAGACGAAATTTTTTGAAATTTTCCGGCGTTACTGCGGCTATGGTTGCGTCGCAAGGTGCGCTTTTTGCTAAAACCGATGTCATGAAAATCGAAAACGGCAAAGAGGGGTATCCAAATACTACATACACAGAAGATATGTATCGCAATGAGTTTGGATTTATACGCGGAAACACAGAAGATACCGGTTTTGCTTATCACTGTGTAAACTGCCAAGGAAACTGTGCATGGGAGATATGGTCACATAATGGCGTAGTAACTCGTGAAAACCAATCAGCAAGATACCCGTCGATAAACCCTAAAATACCGGACTTTAATCCAAGAGGATGCAACAAAGGTGTACAACACTCTCAAATCATGTATGAAAAAGATAGAATTCTTTATCCAATGAGAAGAGTCGGACAAAGAGGAGAAGGCAAGTGGCAAAGAATCAGCTGGGATGAAGCAGCTAATGAAGTGGCACAAAAAATTTGGGATGTAATGATCGATCCAGCCAAAGGGCCGGATAAATTGATGGTGCACGCTGGGACCGGATTGCTCACAGAAGGTAGACGCGGAGGACCGCTAAGATTTTCTACGATGCTAGGATCTAGCCGTATCTATCCGTCTTCTTATCTTGGCGATATGTTCTCCGGTGCCGCTGTAGCATATGGCGAAGGAAATGTAGGTTGTACATATGACTTTATGTACAATGCAGATACTGCGATCTTTTGGGGAGGAAACCCGTCCGTTTCAAGGATCCCCGATGCTCACTTCGTATGGGAAGGAAAATATAACGGAGCTAAGGTAATAGTCATTACTCCAGAATTTAATGCATCTGCCAAATCAGCCGATGTTTGGATACCTATTAAAGCAGGTGCTGATAATATATTGGCTGCTTCTGTGATCCATGAGATATTAAAAGAGAAATTATACAAACCTGAATTTATGAAGATCTTTACAGACCTTCCATTCTTGGTCATAAAAGATACAAAAAAACTGCTTAGACGCAGCGATGTAGAAAAAGCAAAAAATCCTGAAGATGCAGAAAAGTATCATGAAGAGTTTTATGTCATGAATAAAAATACAGATGAAATAGCTCTTATGCCCGGAACCGAAGGAAGCGCACATAAATCTATCCGTATAGCAGAACTTGGCATAGATCCTGAGCTTGAAGGCGAGTGGGATGTAGAACTATTGAATGGTGACGAAGTAGAAGTGACTACGGTATTTGAAATGCTCAAAGAGAATATAGAGAAATTCTCACCAGAAGAGACGCAAAAACTTACCGGAGTTCATCCGGATACCGTAAAAATGCTAGCCCGAGATATTGCACTTCCAAAAGTAGTATCAATTACTACAGGATTTTCACTGAATAAATATTTTAATGGATTAATGAGCGTATGGAATATCTCTTCTATTTGCGGTCTTACAGGACGTCTTGGGCCGTACGGCGGACTTAATACAGAAAATGAATTTAAGCTATCAGGCCTTGATGTATTAGCAGGATTTGGCGGTAAATATGCAGCTAGATTTGGTTCTGGGTTTGTTGGAGAGTTCGTATTTGGCGACGGAATGAAGACTTTTGATAAATATTTCTCAGACGAGGATGTCAAAAGAGCCCAAAATGGCATGGGTAAAAAAGAGTATATGCAGATCATCTCTGCAATGCTTGAAAAAGGAAAACTTGGCAAAGCAAATAATGACAGCAAACACGGAAATGTGGCTAAACCATGGTGGGAACCTGAGGTTTGTCTAGTGGTTGCAGACTCCAAGTTTAGAAGAAACAAAGGTTCTGATTATCGTGAGGCATTTTTCAAGAAAATCTCATACTTTGCTTATGCAGATTATCGCATGAGTGAAACAGCGGTTTATTCTGATCTGCTTTTGCCGGCTAAGTCGCACTATGAGGTTTGGGATCTAAGAACCAGCCCGGGTTATCATAGATTTACAAACTTGGCCCAGCCTGTAGCAAATATGAAACCTGTAGGCGAGGCTATGGATGAGTGGAGCATGATGGCTCTTATCGCTAAAAAATTAGAAGAGATAGCCAATAAGCCGGAAAACATCTCAAAAGCCAAAGTAAAAGATGATAAAAGATATGCAAAACCAGGATATCACGACTTGTCAATAGTATATAAAGAGTTTACCAATACAGACGAAGAGTCAGAAGCTGGAATGGAGCCGTATTTGGGAACAGACAAAATGGCAGTTGATGCGGCACTGGAAAAATGTGATCAATATGAAGGCTGGACTGCCGAAAAAATGTACAAAGCAGGCGGATTTTTGCAATTAAACGAAAAAGCCGGCAAAATGTCTCCTTTGTATTCAGATAGACCATATAATACTTTTGAAAATATGCTATATAAATTTGAAAGATTTGAGACATTATCGGGCAGACAAACTTTCTATGTAGACCATGATCTGTATATTAAGATGGGTGCCCACACAAATACAGCAATGGAAGGCATAAGACCGATAGATCCAAAAAGATATCCGTTTGTACTCATGACACCCCATGCTAGATGGTCTATTCACTCTAACTACAAAGCAAGCAGAACTCTGCAAAGACTTCAAAGAGGCGGTGTGCCGTATGGCCATATAAATCGTGAAGTAGCAAAAATCAAAGGTATAAAAGACGGAGATATGCTCAAAGTCTCTAATACGCTTGGAGAATTTTATGTTATGGCAAAAGTTTCTAGCTCATGTCCTCCTGACGGTTTGGTAATGGAGCATGGTTGGGAACCGTATATGTATAGATACAATAAAGGACACAACGAGTGTGTACCAACTTCACTAAATCTACTTGAGATGGCCGACGGATGGGGACATCTGAAATTTGGCGGTCTTTGGGACGGAAACCAATATGCGTATGACGGCGCAGTGAATATAGAGAAAGCGTAAGGAGAAGATTGATGTCAAAAAGACAATTAGCAATGGTTATGGATCTAAATAAATGTATAGGTTGCCAAACTTGTACTGTTGCATGTAAGACCCAGTGGACCAACAGAAACGGCCGTGAATATATGTACTGGAATAATGTTGAAACTTATCCGGGAGACGGGTATCCGAAAAAATGGATGGAGCTTGGCGGCGGGTTTGACGCAGCAGGCGATCTCAAAGAAGGCGTAATACCAAATATTGAAGCTGATTACGGTGTGCCTTGGGATTTTAGTTATGACGAGATAGCTACATTTAATTTCCGCGAAAACAATCCAACGGCTGCTTTTCATGCAGACAGTACTCCTACATGGGGTCCAAACTGGGATGAAGATGAGGGAGCTGGGAATTTCCCAAGCGACAACTATTTCTTTTATCTGCCTAGAATTTGTAATCATTGCACAAATCCTGGATGCCTTAGTGCATGTCCAAGAGATGCGATATTCAAAAGAGATGAAGACGGTGTAGTGCTTGTGGATTTGGATAGATGCCAAGGGTATCGTTATTGTATAGCAGGATGTCCTTATAAAAAAATATATTTTAACTCCAAGATATCTAAGAGTGAAAAGTGTATCTTGTGCTTCCCTAGAATAGAGCAAGGCTTGCCGCCTGCATGTGCACAGCAATGTGTAGGAAGAATCAGATTTGTCGGTTTCCTTGATGATGAAGAAGGACAAGTACATAAATTGGTGCATAAGTATAAAGTTGCGTTGCCTCTAAGAAGCGATTATGGTACGCAGCCGAATGTTTATTATATCCCTCCTACAGAAGCCCCGGCAAAATTTGATGCCCAAGGCAAAATAATAGAAGGAAGCCAAAGAGTGCCAATGAAAGAGCTTGAGACTTTGTTTGGCAAAGATGTGCATGCAGCTATCAAGACAATCAAAGCAGAAAAAGACAAAAGAGCAAAAACCGGCGAAAGCGAATTAATGGACCTGCTTATAGCTTATCATCATGAAGATATGTTCAGACTTGATGCTAATTATTATCAAGATGTAGCAAAAGCTAAAGGTGCAAATCCATTGGCACCGATTGACAGCCGTTATGCAAAAGGTAAATTTACCAAAGAAATTCATTTCAAGGCACACGCATGAAAACTATAATAAAATTATTGATCATAGCTGGCGCAGCAACGGCTACATATGCTAAGGCCCCGGCTTCTGCGACTGCAGAGAACCTTATAAATGCCCAAAGGGTATCAAATATAAATGTAGCAAACATTTCCCCATCTGATAGCATTTGGAGAAATGCAAAATCAGCAGCTGTGGTCCTTTATCCGCAGGCTACCATTAAACTAAACGATGCAAAAGCAAATGCTGCGAATAAAGACAATAAGGCTATAGTAGCCCAAGTGTCTGCAGTTTATAACAATTCAGCAGTTGCATTCAAAATAAGCTGGAGCGATCCTACGCAAAGCGTGCAAAGCGGCAATGTGTCAGACGTATACCCAGATGGTTTTGCAATGCAAGTACCTGTTAGCTTCAGCGATCCTAAAAAATTGCCATATATCGGTATGGGAAGCGAAGGACGACCAGTACTTGTGCATTTGACCAAAGCTACAAGCGTGCATTATGAGCCAAACGGTAATGGTGATGTAGAACATCAAGTAAGTCCTCATAATACACACGCTTTTGGCGATGACCTGAAAAATTACCACGATAAAGTAAACAAACTTGGCAAGCAAGCATATACTCGTGCATTTGTATCAGAAGGGTTTCGCTCTATGACAGAGCTAAAAGACGGCAGTGACAAGTTTGGAATGAAAATGACATATGATGCTGCGAACAAAAGATGGACCGGCGTAGTAGCAAAACAGCTTAAAGACAGTGCGGCAGATCTAAGCAAATACGGCGCATTGCCTGTATCGTTTGCTATCTGGGATGGAACTAAATATAACCGCGGAGGTGTTAAAAGTTTGTCTACTTGGCTTGCTGTGAAACTTCAAGGCAAAGCAGGCGGCGATGCACTGGTAAAAGAGTTGACCGCTAAACCAATAGGGGATGCAAAAGCAGGACAAGCTCAAGTAGAAGCAATGTGCGCAAGCTGTCATACTTTGAGTCCTGCAAAACAAGCAGCTTCACCTTTTATGGCACCGAGTTTAAAAAATATAGGCGGATATTCAACCAATGCATATCTTGCTGAATCGATCAAAGATCCAAATGCGGTTGTAGTAGCCGGATATAACAGAAATGCTCACAAAGGCTTTGCCTGGTACAATGTAGATGCTAAAACAGGCAAAAGAACATCTACAATGCCGCCGATGATGAGCGATGATAAAAGTATTAACGATGCTGTTGCATATCTGAAAACTCTAAAAGTGGAGGTAGCAAAATGAAAAAATTAGTTTTAGGAATAGCCCTTGCTGCATTAATGCTAAGTGGGTGTAGTAAAAAAGAGAGCAAGGAGCACAATGCTTCTGCTGAGGCAAATTTTACAGTTGAAAAACAGGGTTTTTTGACCACCAAATGGTGTGCCGAGCAAGGCATGTTCGCTGATTGCCGCATGGAGAGTATCGTATGCGGAGAAGGCGAATGCAATCAAAAATGGGAATTTGGTGATAAAGAAAAAATGGAACTCGTACTTTATGTACATGATGATTTGAGATATTATGAACTCGATATAGCCAAGCTTGGACACGAAGTGCCGGAATTGCTCGAAACAGCTATTAACCGCGATCAGGTAATCATAAAAGGAGATTTTAGCGATGGCAACAAAAGCATAGTTGCTACAGCGTTTGAAGCTCCGCCGCCACCGACAAAGTCTTTCTTCAAGGGTTGTCTGTAGCTCTATTTTCTTCCCCCGATACGGGGGAGGTAAAATTACTAATAATGCACAAGATGTTGCGTATTATTAGCGATTTTTTGGATAGATTAAACTATTTTGGGGTATGCTACAACAAATTTATACAGGAGTTGTCGTGGACAATAAGATCAGAGCTTATATATATGCTTTTTTATCACGGGTATTTAGCTCTCATATAGACAAAAAACTACTTAATGAGCTGCAAGGCAACGCGGAATTGCTTAATACTATCGGAGATGAAGCAACATCTTATTTGCAAAGTACAAATGAAGAAAAACTTTTAGAAGAGCTAAATGTTGCATTTCATTCTTTGTTTGTGATGAACAATCACCCGATAGAATCTTCGGCAATGGATGCCAAAAACGAGATCTTGGTAGGATTGCAAAACCCGGTTATGCAATTTTATGTAAATCACGGATATGATCTTAATCTTGCCGCATCTTCTTTGCATGTGCCTGACCATATAGCTATTGAATTTGGATTTATGCAAAATCTTATATTGCAACGAGACAAAATCGCTCAAATAAAATTTTATCAAGAACACCTCCTAGCATGGGTTCCGCAATATTTGCTAGCAGTTAAAGAGATGAGCGATAATCCGTTTTATAAAGATCTATGTGATTTTTGTATCGATTTTATGCTGGATGATTATAGTAATCTTTGTGTAGAGGAAGATAATGAGCTTGCTTAAGCCTGTAAATGCTATCAAGATAGAGCCGCTTTCTTGTCTGCGTATAGAGCATGTCAGCAATGAGTGTTCAAAGTGTATCGATTTGTGTCCGACAGAAGCTATAGGATTGTCTACATCTAAAAGGATATCGCTAGATAGTACAAAATGTATAGGCTGTATGTCATGTATAGGGGTGTGTCCGTCAGGAGCATTGACATATCCGGATTTTGATCCGTCAGTTTTTGTATTGCAAACGGGTATAAAAAAAGATATTACACTTTCATGCAAAAACAATCACGCCTGTCTTAGTATATTCAACAGCGAGCATTTTATCTCTCTAGGGCTGCGCCATAATAGTGTAAGCTGTGATATTTCAATTTGCGATGAGTGCAATATGAATCCAGGTGCACAGACTGAAAAAATCATAACAGAACACATAGATGAAGCAAATAGATTTTTGCAAGCAGCGGGGAAGCCATCTATTGCTATAAGCAAAGAGCAAAATAAATTATCCAGAAGAGAAGCTCTTTTTTCTTTTGTCAAAGATGTCAATACTTTGCGCAATGAAGAGTCGTTTGATGAGATTTTTGATACTAAAGAGACATTGCCAAAGTCCCGAGTTGTTTTACAAAATTCACTTAAGCTGGCCATTGAAGAGCTGAGAGAGAGTCCTATAAAAGAGAAATTCTCATTTATTGCCCATAAAAAGATAGATTTTGTTTCATGTGATAATTGCGGGGATTGTATACAATTTTGTCCAACAAAAGCATTGCTTTACAGCAGCGATAAGACCAAGATCTTATTTCAGCCGCTTCGATGCATAGCCTGCGGTATATGCGATGATGTGTGCAAGCCAAAAGCTATTAGCAGCGATAATGAACTCGATATTGTAACATTGGCATTTAACCGCGCGGAACTGCTTATAGAGCATCACTTTGCCGTATGCAGCGAGTGCAGGGTGAGTTTCCCTCAAAAAGGAAACGAGACCATCTGCAAAAGATGCGAAGATTTTGTACAAAATCATTCTGATATGTTCGCATTGGCAAGGGATATATAAAAGTTTTTATAATCCTGCAGCAGTAATAGCTTCAGCTTGGGCGTGAGCTATAAGAGGGTCGATTATAAGCTTTAGATTGCCGTTTTCCATGACATCATCAAGAGCATATATTGTAAGCCCTATACGGTGGTCTGTGATACGGTTTTGCGGATAGTTATATGTTCGTATTTTCTCTGATCTGTCCCCAGAGCCGACTTGAAGTTTGCGCGCTGCAGATGTTTCATCTAATTGCTTTTGCATCTCTTGCTCATAGACTCTAGCTTTGAGCACCTTCATAGCTTTATCGCGGTTTTTGTGCTGGGATTTTTCATCTTGGATGGCCACAACTATACCTGTAGGGATATGCGTGAGCCTTACAGCAGAATCTGTCGTATTAACCGATTGTCCGCCGCATCCGCTAGAGCGGTAAACGTCCATTTTGATCTCATTTGGTTTGATATCTACTTCTACATCATCTACTTCAGGAATGACAGCAACTGTGATAGCAGAAGTGTGTACGCGCCCTTGTGTTTCGGTATCAGGAACTCTTTGTACCCTGTGGGTACCTGCTTCGTATTTGAGCTTGGAGTAAACTCCGTTTCCTTTGATCTGAAAAATAAGCTCTTTGTATCCGCCGGCTGTTCCTTCGCTGCTGCTGACTATCTCAACTTTCCATTTCATCTGTTCGGCGTAACGCATATACATCTTAAATACATCAGATACAAATAATGCACTTTCATCGCCGCCTGCACCGGCACGAAGCTCGACAAATATATCTTTGTCATCGTTTTTGTCTTTTGGGATCATGAGTATCTTGATCTCTTCTTCTAAAGAAGCAAGGGTTTCTTCAAGCATCGGAAGTTCTTCTTTGGCAAGTTCGCCAAGTTCGGGATCGAAGATCAGCTCTTTGTTGTCATTGATGGCTTGTAATGTTTCCAGGTAGTGTTTGGCTTTTTCTACCAAAGCAGCTATAGAAGATTGCTCTTTGCTAAGGTCCGTCATGCGTTTGATGTCATTGCCGATATCAGGAGAGCTTAAAAGCGTACTAATTTCGTTATATCTGTCTATAAATGGAATAAGTTTGTCTTGAAACATATATATATGCTTTGGATGAAAGTTGTGAAGTTGGACGAAACTGCTTAAGCAGCTTCGATAGCGTTGACCATTTTATGGAGACGGCTGATTTTTCTAGAAGCAGTTGGTTTTTTGATGAAACCTTTGCTTACCATAGAGTGAATTTGTTGGTTAGCTACTTTAAAAGCTTCTGTTGCAGCTGTTTTGTCTGCCGCTGCTACTGCCTCAAGAACCGCTTTTGTAATATTTTTGATTCTTGTTCTATAGTATCTGTTTCTTTCAGTTTTCACTGCAGTTTGCAAAATTCTTTTTTTTGCTGACTTATGGTGTGCCATGTCATTTTCCTTAATGTTAATCTTTTGGTATGGGTAACTATAGTTACATAGTAAGTTCGCGAATTTTATCCAAAGCAATATTAAATATTGATTAAAACCTGTGTTTTTAGGCTAGAATAAAGCGTTTTAATCAAAATTTTAGCTACAATTATTGCCAAATTATATAACAGTATATATTAAAAGGAGTCGGAGTGTTGCTTTTTGGAACAGACGGGGTGCGCGGCAAGGCAGGTAAAAAAATTAATGCTTTTGATGTTATGAAATTGGCAATGGCAACCGGAATATATTTTAAGCCTATTTCCAAAACAAACAGGATCTTGGTCGGAAAAGATACACGAAGAAGCGGCTATATGGTTGAAAATGCTCTTGTTTCCGGGCTGACTGCGGTCGGATTCGATGTGGTGCAAATAGGACCTATGCCTACCCCTGCTGTTGCCTTTTTGACTGAAGATATGAGATGTGACGCAGGAATTATGATATCGGCAAGCCATAATCCTTTTTATGACAATGGAATTAAATTTTTTGATTGTGAAGGAAATAAGCTTGGCAAAGAAAAAGAAGCAGCTATTGAAAAAATATTTCATGATTCAGAATTGATATCCTCAGCGCAAGCAGTGGAAAAATCTATAGGTAAATCCAAAAGAATCGATGATGTGATCGGCCGCTATATCGTACATATCAAAAATTCTTTTCCAAAACATTTGACATTAGCGGGCAAAAGAGTGGTCATCGATTGTGCTAACGGGGCCGGATATTTGGCGGGCCCAACGATCTTGGAAGAACTTGGCGCTGATCTGATAGTGCTTGGCAATGAGCCAAACGGGTTCAATATCAATGAAAATTGCGGCGCTATGCATCCGGAATATCTGGCCAAAGCGGTTGTGGAATATCGCGCTGATGTAGGGATAGCACTTGATGGTGATGCGGACAGATTGGTGATGGTTGATGAAAAAGGCGATGTCATAGACGGAGATAAGCTTATGGGCGTTTTGGCTATTCATTTGCAATCAGAGGGCACGCTCAAAGGCGACGGAATAGTGGCTACGGTAATGAGCAATCAAGGATTAGAGGAATATCTAGCAGAACATAGGCTTTCATTCTATCGCAGTGCGGTCGGAGACAAGCATGTAGTAGAAATGATGCAGGAAAAAGGTATTAATTTTGGCGGTGAGCAAAGCGGCCATATTATATTTAGCGATTATGCCAAAACCGGAGATGGCCTCTCTTCTGCTCTTCAGGCATTGGCTTATTTGGTGCAAAGCGGGCTTAAAGCAAGCGAAGCGTTTAACCCATACGAGTCTTATCCGCAAAAATTAGTGAACTTGTCTATATCAAATAAAAAAGAGCTTTCATCCCTTGAAGGGTTTGAAGCATTATGTGACAAAATAGAAAAAGCGCATATGAGGCACTTGTTTCGTTATTCGGGCACAGAAAATAAAATCCGCCTGCTGCTGGAAGGCAAAGATAAAAAAGCATTAGAAGAGATGATGGACGAAGCACAAGCGTTTTTTACAAAGGCGCTTGCTTGAAGCGAGAATTGATCATTTTTGCCGTGACTGCTTTTGTAATATTTTTTGTAGACCAATATATCAAATTCATATTTGTAGGAGGATTTGGCTGGGAGAGTGCTTGTATCTCTTTGGAGCTTCATTATAATCGCGGTGTGGCATTTTCTATGTTGGATTTTTTAGGAGATTGGCTCAAGTGGATACAGGTATTGCTGATAGTATTGCTGGGATTTTTTATCTTTAAAGAAGGGTATCTAAAACAATATACCATTCCTGCAGGATTGCTCATAGGTGCAGCTTGCGGAAATCTGATAGACAGATTTATACATGGCGGGGTTGTAGATTACGTAGCTTGGCATTGCGGTTTTGATTTTGCGGTATTTAATTTCGCAGATGTCATGATAGATGTTGCCATTGGGTGGTTTTTGATCCACCAGATCTGGTTTGCCAAAGAATCCAATTAGATCGGATATAGACATAAGATCTGACCTGATGTCCCTAGCTGATCTCGTTTTTTCAATACCATCTATCTCGGCTTGTTTTTTTCCATTTCATACTCATATAATCTTGGCTTTAACATTTTCATAGCGCTTGCTTTGTTTTGTTTGGACTACTACCTAAAAATAGCAAATATTTTTATATAAAAAATTTAACAATAATTCAACAACATTCTCATTTAATTTTTATAAATAATATTAAAAAAAATATCTAGATTTTTGAACGATGAATTTAAAAATTAGGGGGATGTGTGAAGAAACTAAGGTTTTTGTTTGTTGGATTATTGGTTTTTGGAGTGAGTGGATGTGGTGCGGATAGCTCTATACCAATATATAAAGTGATTTATACAAGCGATATTCAAAATGATAACATTGCAAATTTTCAAAAATATACATTTTGCTCTCAAGATGAAAAGATAGTATTTTCTTGTGAACTTGAAAATAAAAAAACAGTTTCACTTTGTGGAAAAGAGAAATATTTAAAGTATGCATATGGAAAAAATGGTCAAATTCCAGAATTTACTATTAATGGCGACAGCAGTATATTTAACTCAGGAATTTCCCATCAATACATTGGAGCTACTGTTTTGAATTATATTGGTTTTAGAAATTACAAATACAGATACTCAATATATCAGATAGATGGTACTGGAATTAGACGTTTGGGACTTGTGGTTCACGAAAATAATCAGAAAATAGTATTAAGTCAAGAATGCATTAGTCATGTTGTAACAGATAATAGAAAATTATGGACAGTTGGATTATCCAATTATGATTTCTTAAATCCATATAAATTATTAAATGATAAAGATATTAGCGAAAATGGATTATATTATTAAAGTTTAAAAAATCAGAGGACAAAACAATGAGCACTAAAACAGAAAATGCAAACTATTTGATGGCCGTTGCGATAAATTCAGGAATTACAAGTCCGACAGAACTTGCTGTATTTATGGCTCAAATGGAGCATGAATCATCAGGTTTTACTAGATTTTATGAGAATATGAATTATTCTGCAGAAAGATTACTTTTAATTTTTAGAGGAAGAAATGGACTAGACACTTTAGCCGAATCTGAAGCTATTGTTGCTGGAGGACAGGAAGGAATAGCCAATTTTGTTTATGGAGAAACATGGGGCTTGAAGTATTTAGGTAATATACAAGAAGGTGATGGATGGGATTATCGTGGCAGAGGATATATTCATCTCACAGGAAGAGAAAACTACGAAATTTTTGGTGATATTTTGGGGATAGATTTAGTAGGCAATCCAGATTTAGCAGCAGATAGGGAAATAGCTGCAAAAATAGCTGTTGCATATTGGGAAAAAATTGTTGAGAATAACACAAGCTATACGTCAGCGGAATTTAGTATTATAGAAAGTACAAAAATTATAAATGGAGGCACAAATGGTCTAGCCGAAAGAACTAAAGCCTACAATGATTGGATTAGTAAAATTAATGATGGGTATATTGCACAGAATATTAATAAATATAATATCATGACAAAAGATATTTCAGAAATTTCCATTTCAAGCGATACAGCTTCCAATGGAGTTTTTGATCTTGGTGATAAAGGGGATGATGTCAAGGAGTTGCAGTCTATGTTAAATGACCTTGGTTATCATGTGGCAACAGATGGTATTTTTGGGAAACAGACAGAACAGGCAACTTGGGGGTGACCTCATAAGCCAAAACACCGTTTTTTACAACCAAAACGGCTCCTTCCTTGGCAACATCACATCATTTGATCCTGATGGCAGCATCACAAATTCACTTGGAGGCGCAGAAGGAGTATCATCTCTGCTTGAACAGTTTCAAAATATCCTTACTGATGATGCATTGCTGGTTTCCGGTATTTATACCTCCCCTTATGCTTACAAAGACTCTATATTTGCAGATAATCTTTTTTATACACAAGATAACGGATATAACATCAATTGGTTAGAGTTGGCAAACGATGCTAACGGCATAGATACATCTGTGGGGAATTATGATGGGTTGTTGGCTGCATAAAAACTTAAAGAAAAACTTTAGTTTTTATGTATAATGATAAAATGTTTTGAAGTTTGCAAGGAGAAATGTTATGAAATTAAAATCATTGATCGGAAGTTTGGCAGTAGCGTTAGGGGTAAGTGGATGCGCAGCAGATAATGCGCAAACTCTTCCGCTTAAAGTACCGTTTGATGTTTCCAAAGTCGGATATGTGTATGAGACTGATATCTATGTAAAGAAACCGTTTTTTGGGGCGACTATTGGACAAATTGGCATATCTTGCGAATCAATATACGGAACAAAAGGCGATACGGTAGAACATTTGCAAAGAAATGCTTTGATTAGTGGCACATATAAAGTTCGCCTAACTATTATTCCATTGAAAAATGTAACAAAACCAACTGAGTATATTTTTTATACTAAAAGCCCTATTCGAAATTCAGGAGATTTTCATGAATATAAATCAAATAGAGTTGAAACAATAAAATTCATATTAGATCAATCCGTGATTAACACTTTTTATTATATGTTTCAAGATAAAGGCTATTATCATGTAAAAGTTGAAAATTTAAAGTCTGTTCAAAATCCAAATCAAACAGCAGCAAAAATTAACATAATACTGCCTACAAAAATATAAGGAAAGAAATAATGAAATTAAAAATACTTATTGGTGGTTTGGCGGTGGTATTTGGATTGGGTGGTTGCTCTGCAATAGAACCACACATATCCAAGGAATACAAAGTGCAAGCTCGTTCAATAGAAAAAGATTTTAAATGCGCCGAAGAAAGTATAAGTATTATAAGCAAAGCACAACAAAATTGGGAAACAAAAATTACCAAAAAAGATGTCAGTGCAAGAGTTTTTGAAACAGGTGATTATGACGAGTGGAACAGAATGTGGTTTCGTGTAAAAATAAAATTTTATGATGACTATATAAGAATTGATGTCAAGGGTAGCGGATTGTATTTAAAAGACCTTGGTGTGGAAAAAGCACTAAATGACTTTGCGCCATTACTTATAAAATGTTTAAATAAAAAGGATTAAATATGAATGAGGAGATATATAGTATAGAAGCTAGGTCATATAGTATTCCAGGAGTGCCAGCTTCGCATAATTTTTGGGTATTATTGGATGCTAGTGGGAATGTGATTTCAGAAATGCATGGATTAGCTACCGAACGAGGACCAAATGGAAATATTGTGCCAATTGGAACAGATGATGATAATTATTCGCTTAGAGTCTATAGATTTGATCATACAAATACTTTGGGAACAGAATATTTAGATAACTACACATTAGTCGAATCTGGGCAAGATACAAGAATTGTTTTTACATCTTCCAAAGATGTTGTTTTGGACAGATGGGATGATGCAACTAGAGCAATATCATATCTAAACTCATTGGATTTAGATTATCCTGCGTATGGCTTTAACATTTTTTCCGATACGGTAAATAGTAATTCAACATTTAGAACACTTGGTGAAATAATGAGAGTTCCTATTATTGATTTTCAAGATGTAGTTGAGCCAGGTTTAGATAACAGAATGATTCCATCCGACATGATAAATAAATTTATACTTCTTAATGATATTTATGGAATATCAGACGAACAATATGCTATTGCGATGCTCAACGAAGATTTAAACGGCATGACAATTACGCTTGAAGACGGCAGTACGATCTATCTCGCCACAAACTCACTTGATGGGCTTGGTAATGTCATCAGCTCCACGACTATCTTGCCAAGCGGTCTTGAAGATGCAAGCTCGTCCTATTTCTTTAACCAAAACGGCGATTTTATCGGCAACATCCAATCTTTTGACCCTGATGGCGTGCTTTTAAACTCTATTGGAAGCGATGGCACATCAGCCTTGCTTGAACAGTTTCAAAATATCCTTACTGATGATGCATTGCTGGTTTCAGGTATATATACCTCTCCTTATGCGTATGATGACAGTTTATTTAGCGATTATCTATTTTATAGTCAAGACGACAGACATAACATCAATTGGTTAGAGTTGGCAAACGTAGCTAACGGCATAGATACATCTGTGGGGAATTATGATGATTGGATTGCAAATAGCGGAGTTTTTGGGGATAGTTATGATTATTTTATGCTGGATAACTATACTTATCTAAATAATTATACGTTTGATTCTACTTGGACATTTGATGATTATTTGAGTAATTATAGCTATGATGCAAATACAGGCTTTACATATAATTATGACTTGGATTATAGTTATGATGATTATGGTTCATATGACTACTATGGCTATGATAGTTTTGATTATTTCTTTTATCCCGTAGTTCTTGATCTTGACGGTGATGGAGTAGAGATAACATCGGTGTTGGAGAGTAAAGCATGGTTTGATGTGGAAGGTGATGGTGTGAAACATCAAACTGGATGGGTAGGAGCTGACGACGGGCTGCTTGTCTATGACGAGAATGGTGATGGCAAGATCACAACAGCAAGAGAGGTGGCATTTGCCACAAGAACCACAGCAGATGATACTGATATGGAGGCATTAAGAGCAGAATTTGATAACAACAAAGATGGCAAACTTGACTCTGCAGATGAAAATTTTGATAAATTTTACATATGGCAAGATAAAGACAGCGATGGAGAAAGTGACGATGGTGAGCTTTTGACACTGACGCAAACAGGTATAGCATCTATTAATTTAGTGGGTGCATCAATAAACTCTTATGCCATAGACGGCAATAAAATCTCAGCATTTACATCATACATTAGAGCAGATGGCACAATCGGAATGGGTGCCGATATAGCGCTTGGGTATGATAGCAATGGATATATGACAACTTCCCAAAATGGGTATATGACCGTAAAACAGATGGGCAGTAGTGATATTTATGCAATGGCCACGAGTGCTACACCGCTGATTATAGATCTTGCCATAAATAATCTAGCTGGTGCCATTGGAAATGACGGCAATGATACTTTTGATGCTACAGGTAAACAAACAGCTGTTGTTCTAGAAGGCGGGAGCGGGAATGACTGGCTCAAAGGCGGCACTGGTAGTGATGCAATATATGGAGGTGACGGTCATGATACGATAATCATAGATGACGGCGACAATTTGTCAAATATAAACGGTGGAAGCGGGTTTGATACGCTTATCTATGAAGGCAATAGCGATTTAAATATAAATATGGATGCATTAGAAGTGGAATCTATCTATTCTGGTGATGGCAATGACTTTATTCTCGGCAGTATGAACTCAGACATTTTAGAAGGCAGACATGGAAATGACATACTCAATGGTTCTAGCGGAGATGATGTGTATGTTTATCACGAAGGAGATGGCATTGATACAATCAAAGAATATGCTAGTTGCAACGGATTTAAAGCAATACTAGTAGAACCCTACGCGAGTAATCCAACTATTATTAAAGGTTTTAATGATGGTATAGCGTTTTTATCAGAACATGGAGAGCCAGTTGGTAGTGAAACATATTCTTTTATATTGAGTCAATTTGCATT
>Ga0302251_1000874_pt1 | contig 22456 bp, 19 predicted proteins | sample AAG_RA_Gln_MG_FD_193534 | JGI IMG/M metagenome (GOLD analysis project Ga0302251, IMG submission 193534) | Enriched activated sludge microbial communities from anaerobic digester in WTTP, New Holstein, Wisconsin, United States - AAG_RA_Gln | ecosystem: Engineered > Bioreactor > Anaerobic >...
TGTTTCATCCTGAAAAAAAGAAAATAACTGTGTGCCCATACAAATCTCCTTTGTTAATATTCTGATCTAACAGGCAGGATCCCCTCCCGGCTGGCAGGGAAAATGAACTATTTCTAAATTTGTGAATAGGTTTATTATAGACTAAAAGGAATTTTTGTCAATGGTTTCATTCCCCGGATCAACAGGCGCCCTGCCGAGCGACTGAAGAAGCGCGACTGTTTCCTTTATTTGAATTGAGACATCCTCGTCATCATGAGCCCTGCCCGGATAAAGAGAATATAATTTTCTGTATTTAAGCGGTGTGAGATTTACCATCACGGAATTCGCACCGCTAATTAGCCCCTGTAAACGGGAACGGGGGCTCAATGTTTCAAACGCGGTTGTAACCGGGATGGTAACTTCACGCGGCAAAATCAGCCGCGCCGCAGCCAAAGTTTTAAATACCAATTGCTCATCAGAAAAAATATCGCCGGCCAGAGGAGTATTTGGGTGCCGCAAAAACGGCCCGCAGCTGAACATCTCAGGATGTAATTCCCTGGCAAAAAAAATATCGTTCATTATATCTTCCTGAGACTGGCCGGGCAGCCCCACCAGGGATCCGGTAATAATCATATATCCGATTTCATACGCCAGCTTAATCGTTTCTACCCGTTTTCCCAATGAATATCCGGGATGCAGCTTTTCATACAGAGCGCTGTTGGATGTTTCAAAACGCATCAGCAGGCCTCGCGCTCCGGCGGCAAACAATTTCCTTAATGCCCCCTCATCCATTTCCCCGAAACTAATCACGATAAAACAATCGTTTCTCTTTTTAACACGGCTGATTATTTCTGCCAGTTCATCAATCCCATATCCGCAATCCTCGCCGCTTTGCAGGACAAAAGCTTTAAATCCGTAATTATTCGCGGCAGAAGAAACAGCATCAACGACCTCATCCATGCTCATCCGGTAGCGTTCTAACTCTTTATTATAAGAAGAGATACCGCAATAAAAACAATTCCGCCTGCAGTAATTGGAAAGCTCGACAATTCCATGCACGCAGCACGCATTTTTATGGTATTGATGCCGCAGGTAATTCGCGGTTTTAAATACAAGATTGATTTCTTCTGTTTTTTCCCGGGAAAACAATACCCGGGCATCTTCCGGAGTCAAATCTTTACCTTCTGTTGCTTTATTCAAGATATTTTTAAGGCGGGGGTCGGCGGGCTGGTTAGCCAGGGAAAACACGGAATAAACGCGGTCCGTCTCCTGCAGGGTAAAAAACATTTCTTTCCATGCCGATAAAACACTTTCCGCTTCAGCAGCAGAAACTTTATTAATTACATATCCGCCCTGGGCATAAACATAATCGCCGGGCGCCAGAAGCGCCAATTCATGAACGGCGCGTTTAATTTCGCCGAAATAATTAATAAGCGCGATCCTGCCTTCAATAGACTGAACTTTTCCCGGGATAGCGTAACACATTACAATTCTTCGCTCTTAGATAATAGCTTTTAGTAAAAATTAAATCATTCCTGCTCTTGCAAAGAATGAAGAACTAAAAACTAAGAACTAAATTATTCCTCTATTTCTAATGACTCAATAAAAAATTCTTTTCCGCCTTCGGATAGTTTTCCTTCGCTCCCGCAGCGGCCGCAGGAAAATTTACTTTTCTGTTTTGGGAAAGAAATACGGCAGGATTCGCACAAAAGCCAGAACGGTTTTACGCGAATAGTCAAAGTAGCGCCATCAAGAATAGTCCCCTGTGTTATCTGCTCAAAATACATATGAATAGATTCTTCAGCAAACCCCAAACCTTCGCCAACCGCGAAAACAACATTCTTCACCTTCCGGGCATGATGGGATTTTGCGGTTTCTTCTGCCTGGCGGGTTATTTTTTCGACAAAATGATACTCATGCATGAATATGGTTTTCCTTTTCTTTAATAACCGCCGGCTTAGCATGTGAATGTTCCATATGGATACATTTTTTGGGACAAGCCTCAACGCAGGCACCGCATATAATACATTTAAAACGGTCTAATTCCCACTTTTTATCCTTTCGTTCCACCATAATCGCGCCTGCCGGGCATTTACGCTGGCATAAGCCGCAGAAAATACACGTATTAACCTCAAAAAGAATCTTACCCCGGGTATTCTCATAATAATGTTTCTGCACAAAAGGATACCGTACCGTAGCCGGAGACCGGAATAAACTCTTTAACACCACCCATGACATACTGAATAAAGACATATTAACGCTCCGTGCAGCTGATACAGGGATCAATAGTTAATATCAATACCGGGACATCCGCAACATCGCATCCCTGAAGAATTTTTACTAACGCGGGAATATTCGCGAACGTGGGAGTCCGCACGCGAAGCCGTTGGAGGAATTTCGTCCCGTTGGCTTTAGCGTAATATATAACTTCACCGCGCGGCTGCTCGGTCCGCGCGAAGAACTCACCGTCGGGAAAACCGGAAACTTTAACCTCAATCGGCCCCGGGGAAATTTTACGCGCCGCCTGATCAATTAAGTCTATTGATTGAAATAATTCCCTGATCCTGACATGGCACCGGCTGTAACAATCCCCCGCTGTTTCCAGGACAGGCGCGAAAGAAATATTTTTATACGCCCCGTATCTCAGTTTTCTCATATCGAAATCCACCCCGCTTCCGCGGGCAGTCGGGCCTACCGCGCCAAGATGATACGCATCTTCTTTACTTAAAACACCGACGCCTGACATCCTGTGTTTTACCGATCCATCGGCGATAAAAACATCGGTAATCTCTCTGATTTCCCGTTCATACGCTTGCAAAACTTTGACTATCCTGCCTAAAGCCTCGGCAGAAATATCTTTCCTGACACCGCCTACTTTGCACGACCCGAAAATGACCCGGCCGCCGGTTGTTTCTTCTATAATATCCAGGATTTTTTCCCGGAGCCTCCAGCAATGCATAAACAAACTTTCAAATCCAAACGCATCCGCCATCAGCCCAAGCCATAACAAATGGCTGTGGATCCGCGACAATTCAGACCACACCAGCCGCAGATATTGCGCCCGTTCGGGAACTTCAATCTTCATGATTTCTTCAATAACTATGCAATACGTCATCCCATGAATGAAACTGCATATACCGCAGATGCGTTCCGCAACAAACACAAAATCAAAAAAATCTTTCTTCTCCACCAGTTTTTCAAGACCGCGATGAATAAAACCTACCGAAGGAATGGCCTCAACAACCTTGCCGTCTTCAACCGCCAGTTCCAAATGCACGGGCTCAGGCAAAACAGGGTGCTGCGGGCCAAAAGGAATTATGGTTCTTTTTGTCATAAGGCAAGGTCCTTTTTTATATCCTTTATATTAATCTGCTCTGAACACGTATTAAACGGGTTTTTTACCGATGTTTTATAAAAACTTCCTTTATAATCCAATACCAGGCCGGGAAATTTTACGCCGAATAAATCCTGTGTTTCGTTTTCATAAATAAACGCGCCCCAATACACCGGGCTGATGCTGGGAACCTCCGGCGTGTTTAACGGAACAAAAACCTTCAGATTACAAAACTGATAATGCTTGTCAAATGAATAATTAAGTTCCAGCCCGTTTTCAAGGCGGGTGCATCCAATCTGGACCAGACGCCATCCATCATTGAAAAAAACCTGGACTTTTTCAACCAGTTCGGCAGGAGTAACATGTATACTTTTCTGTTCTTCAATCATGAATTATCTCCGGTTTTTTTCCAGAAATATCCTGGTGATACTTTCGGAAATTTTAAGAGATTTAAATTTTTTATACCCCAATTTTTTATAAAAAAACAGGTTGCGTTTGCTTTTGTGCCCTGTATGAAGCTCATACGCGCCCACATCTCCGCAGGCTTCCTCAATAGCGTGCATCAAACGGGTGCCGACTCCGAAATTCTGAAAATGAGGATCCACGATCAATCTCCCGATAAAACACCGATTCGCCTTGACTTCCGCGCGCACGGACCCAATAATCGTGCCGTCAATGACGGCCTTTAAAAAAATCTTATCTTTAAAATCAGCGGTAAGTTCATCAAGGGACTGATTCAAAGGCGCGATGCTGAAATCATTGTAAATTTCCGCTTCGCTTTGAAACGCGGTTTTTTGTAAAGCGAGAATCTCTTTTAAATCTTTCGGTTCCGCCCGTTCAATAGACATTGACGCCAAGCCTGTTGACATCGCACGCAGGCGTTTGTTTTTTTCTTCGAGCACATCCAATGCCTTCACCACGCCGTCTATTATAGCTTCAGGCCGCGCCGCGCACCCCGGGACAAAAACATCAACAGGAATAACTTTATCAATCCCCCCGGTCACGTTATAGCACTCGCTGAAAATACCCCCAGTCCCCGCGCACGCGCCGATAGCTACAACGACTTTGGGATCGGGCATTTGGTTATAAATATTCTGGATAATTTCCTTATTCTGTTCGTTAACTGCGCCGGTAACGAGAAAAATATCCGCATGTTTAGGATTTCCCGTATTTACAACACCAAACCGCTCAACATCATACACGGGCATCAAACAGGCGAGGACCTCTATATCGCAGCCGTTACAGCTCGAGCCGTCATAATGAATAATCCATGGTGATTTTTTTAGATTCGACATCGGTTATTTCCTGACAAAATAAAGCACTATAAGGTTTCCCAATCCGGCGGTCAAAGCGACCAGCCAGGAACTTTGAATGGTCAATTGCCATTTAACCCGGGCAAAAACATTATCAATCAGTATCTGCAAGAAAAACACAACCAGAACGCTTAGAATCCCCACACCGGGATTCGCGGCGAAGAACAAATAAACAAAACCGAGAATCACCGTATATTCGTACCAATGGGCGACTTCAATCATAGCCAGTGTCCTGCCGGAAAACTCAGTGGTAATCCCCCTGACCAGCTCCTGATGCGCATGATGGGACATAGATAAATCAAACGGTGATTTCCTGAATTTTATAGCAAGGATATATACTACTCCGGCACATAACCCCGGAAGAAAAAATACAAGCGGTTTATGAAACCGCACAATATCAAAAATATAAAAACTTCCCGTGACCATATACATGCCGATAATACTCAATAATATCATCGGCTCATATGCCATAATCTGAAAAAGTTCACGCTGGGCGCCCAGAAAACTATACGGAGAACTGGTCTTATACGCTCCTAAAACAAAAAATATTTCAGCCAGGGTCAACGCAAATATCGAAAGCAAAAGATCTTCCCCGGTGAAAAAAAGAACCCCGGTAAAAATGATAAAAAACAGATAAAACCAGATATAAAAATTCTGTGAACGCCTGACAACAAGATTTTCCTTGAGCAGCAGCTTCATAACGTCAAAAAACGGCTGAAGGACAGGCGGTCCGACCCTCGCCTGCATACGGGCGGTAATTTTACGGTCGATACCCGCGAGAAGCCCGCCTATAAACGGCGCACACACAATATACGAAATTATAATAATAAGAAGATTCATCTGCGTTCGATTTTTACCAATATGAGACTATAAACATAAACGCGATTAAGACAAGGCACAAAACCGCGCCGAATTCCAGGAGCCGCTTTTCATTCAAATAATCTGTCAGATAATAATTCCGGGTTTCCATAGCAGTCATTTTTCCTCCCGGCCCGAAAAACGATGTCCCGGGAGTAGCGTTGGCGCCGCCAAGATACGCATCCACTACCTTAACGTTTTTTCCATAATTTATGAAACTGAGCGGAAATAACATCACCAGACCAAGCATAATCGACATAATAACTATATTTCCCCTGCTCATTGCTATAGACACCCCATATATTTCCCTCACATACGGCTCTATCATAGTCGAAGAAACAACGGGAAACAAAGCGCAAATCCCAAGAGTCAGCAAAGCCAATCCGGATAAAGGAATCCATTCAGTCAAGCTGATGTTTTTTTCCAGATCACGGGGCTCACCGCTGACAATCAACAATCTCCCCATCCATTTCACCCAGAAAAAAAGCGTGGCAGTTCCGCCGAAAACTATGAATACCGCTAAAACCGGATTAAAATCAACCAATGCCTTTAGCACCGCCCACTTACTAATCAGCATGCCAAACGGAGCCAAAAACATGCCTGCCATTCCCAGCTGGAGCATAATGGAAATTTTCGGCATAGTAATAATCAAACCCGACATATCTTCAATGTCCCTGCTGTGTATTTTATGCTCGATAATACCGACGCATAAAAAGAGCAAACCCTTGGCAATAGCGTGAAAAATAATCAACAGGATCCCCGCCCAAACAGCTTCATACGTGCCTATGCCCCCGCACAACACCACTAACCCAAGATTAGCGATAGTAGAATATGCCAAAACTTTTTTTGCGTCGCTTTGCGTAATAGCAATAAAAGAGGCGATTAGAAATGTGACACCCCCGATAATCCCCAGCATGAAACCGGCAAGTCTCACCTGAAAAACCCCCGCGAAACGCAGGATGAGATACACCCCGGCGTTAACCATAGTGCTTGAATGGAGCAGCGCCGATACGGGAGTCGGAGCAACCATCGCTCCGGTAAGCCATGAAGAAAAAGGCATTTGAGCTGATTTGGTCAATCCTGCGAAACCAAGTAAAACAACCGGCAATAACGCAATACCCCCCCCATGAAGTATAAGTTTATCCAGTTCTATCGTACCCGTTGACTGGTATAGAAGCCAAATCGCGGCAATAAACGCCACCCCCCCGAACAAATTCATTTTCAGGGCAAAAAGAGCATTCCGCACGGACTCATCTGTTTGTTTATATCTGATCAACAGGAACGAACATACGGTGGTAATCTCCCAGAAGAAATAAACCCACAGCAAATTATTAGAGCAAACAATACCGAACATCGCGGACAGAAAAACAAATATCAGGAAGAAAAAAAGACCGCGATTGTCTTTGATTTCCTTGTGATACTGTTCATGAAAATCCCTCATATAACCCAGGGAAAAAACAGCAATCAGACTGCCGATAATTCCCACAATCATGACCATAATAACTGAAAACTTATCGATAAATAAATTATGCGCCACAACAAGAGCATGCCCATGAGTATACTCAAACGACAGAAACAATATAACCTGTAACGCTATAAGTCCCGAAATAACAAAATTTTTGTGTTTAATGCCGATAAAAAATATGTATGCCGCGAGAGCGACTTTAATAACCGTCATTGCCGAAGAGATACCGGGAAGAACAAAATCAAAATATGAAATTTCGCGGTTGAACTGGGTCACGAGCAAAAAAATAGACGCACAGCACACAAGAAACGAGGTAAAAAAAACAATCGCCCCTCTCAGAATGCTGCACCGAAGGAAAAGAAGGAAAAAAGCGGCAACACAAGGAATCGCGATCAAAAACACTATGCAGTTCATAAAAATCTTTCTGTATGTGCACAGGCCCCGGCCTGCAGTATTACATTTTCGGCAGAACGCTCGAGCCCATAAGATATTCATCAACGGAATACGCGGCACGCCTGCCTTCTGAAATCGCCCACACTATAAGAGACTGCCCCCTGCGCATGTCACCCGCGGAAAAAACCTTCGGGATGGACGTCATATACGTAGCGTTTGTCTTAACGTTACCACGGTTATCCAATTCAACCCCCAATGATTCCAGGAGGCCCTGTTTTTCCGGACCGACAAATCCCATCGCGAGAATGACCATATCCGCTGCGATTTCAAACTCAGAACAAGGGACTTCGCGCATTACCGGGCACCCCGCAGCATCTTTTTCAAAAACGACATTAACGCATAAAATTTTTTTTACCACGCCGTTTTCGCCGATAAATTTTTTTGTCAGGACCGCCCACCGCCTCTCCCCGCCTTCTTCATGACTGGTTGAAGTTTTTAAGATCACGGGGTATTTTGGCCACGGATGCTCGCTTGTCCTGCATTTCGGGGGCTGAGGGAGCAATTCCACTTGAACAACACACGCCGCTCCCTGACGGTTACAGGTTCCCACACAATCAGCGCCGGTATCTCCCCCTCCGATAATAACCACATGTTTATCTTTCGCGCTTATACGCTGGTTCGGTGGAATCTTTATTCCCGCATTCAATTTATTAGACTGGATAAGATAATCCATCGCAAAATAAATTCCGGACAAATCTCTCCCTTCAATCTTTAAATCACGGGGCATGCGGCTTCCGCCGCTCAACACAATTGCATCGAAATCATTAATAAGCTTCTGCGCGGGTATATCTATCCCTGCGTTGACCGACGTTTTAAAAACAATCCCTTCTTTTTTCCATATCGTAAGCCTGCGGTCCAGGATTTTTTTCTCCAGTTTAAAATCAGGTATTCCATACCGTAAAATCCCTCCCGGCATATCATCTTTTTCAAAAACTGTAACCCGATGTCCAGCCTTGTTTAGCTGCGCGGCACATGACAATCCCGCCGGCCCCGATCCGATGACCGCTATTTTTTTCCCTGTCCGGCGATGAGGAGGTTTCGGTCTAATGTAGTTTTTCTTAAAAGCGTGTTCAATGATCGAGAATTCATTCTCCCGGATGGTCACGGGATCATCATTGATTCCGAGAACACATGAATATTCGCACAATGCAGGGCAAATCCTGCCTGTTATCTCGGGAAGATTGTTTGCCGCATCCAGCAAAGAGAACGCTTTTTCCCACTGCCCCAAAAACATCAAATCATTCCATTCCGGGATATAATTGCCTACCGGACATGACCAATGGCAAAACGGGGTCCCGCAATCCATGCACCGTGAAGACTGTTCTTTGGCAAGTTCTTCAGGGCGGACAATGGATACCTCGCGAAAATCGGCCACGCGTTCACATACCGGCCTGTATTGCCCAAACTTTCTTTTAAGTTTTAAAAATCCTCGTGGATCACCCATATATTCCTCATCAACTCATTAAAACTAAAATCAATTTTAGGATATCGGATTTAACCATCCGATACTTCCGCAAGTTCTTTCTTTTCAGCTAATTTTCTCTCTTCAAGAACCCGTTTATATTCAAGAGGCATAACTTTGACGAAATATTTCAGGTGATTGTGAAATCCATCCATTATGATTTTCGAACGGGCGCTTTTGGTATATCTATAGTGGTTGGATATCAGCCGTTTCAAAGTTACAACATCCTCATCGTCAAGAGAAGACTGTAATTCCACCATTTCAAGATTGCATTTATTTTTAAACGCCCCATCCTGATTATAGACATACGCGATACCGCCTGACATACCGGCGGCAAAATTACGGCCAGTGGATCCAAGAATAACTATCCTGCCCCCGGTCATATATTCACAACCATGGTCACCAACACCTTCAACCACCGCATAGAGACCGGAATTACGGATACAGAACCGCTCTCCCGCAATGCCCCTGATATACGCTTCCCCCTGAATAGCCCCATAAAAAGTAGTATTACCGATTAAAATATTTTCTTCTGATTTATAATCTGAACGGGAATCAGGATATATAATAATTTTCCCTCCCGAAATCCCTTTGCCGACATAATCATTCGCAAAACCTTCCAACTCAAAAGTTATGCCTTTGGCTAACCAAGCACCAAAACTCTGACCGGCGACTCCCCGGAATTTACAATAGATCGTGTCTTCCGGCAGGCCCTCCTCGCCGTAAAGCTTACAAACCCTGCCGCTGAGCATCGCCCCGGTCGTGCGGTTGGTATTTTTAATCCCGGATTCAATTCTAACCGGATTTTTCTGTTCAAGAGCCTCTTCCGCTTCTACGATAAGCTTTTTGTCAAGCACCGAATCTATTCCGTGATTTTGAGGAATACTGCAATAAGTGCCTACAGATTCAGGCACTTTAGGTTTAAATAAAACCCTTGAAAAATCAAGTTGTTTGCCTTTCCACGGCAAAATTCCCGCATTCACTTCCAGAAGGTCCGTACGGCCTATCATTTCATCAACGCTGCGCACGCCTAATAAACTCATACATTCCCGTAATTCACGGGCGACAAAAGTAAAATAATTGATAATATGTTCGGGGCGGCCGCGGAATTTATTCTGTAAAATATCATCCTGGGTTGCCACTCCCACCGAACAGTTATTTAAATTACAATGCCTCAGCATAACACATCCCAGAACAATAAGCGCAGCAGTGCAAAAACCGAATTCTTCCGCTCCCAGGATCGCGGCAACAGCAACATCCCTTCCGGTACGCATCTGCCCGTCTGTCTGAATTCTGACCCGGCTGCGTAAATCATTAAGGACAAGTGTTTGATGCGTTTCAGACACCCCTAATTCCCACGGGAGCCCCGCGTGCTTAATGGAACTCAACGGAGACGCACCGGTTCCACCATCCCCTCCTGAAATCAGGATCATATCCGCGTGGCCTTTTGCAACGCCGGCGGCTATAGTTCCTACCCCGATTTCCGAAACAAGCTTGACACTGATTCGTGCATCGGGATTGGTATTTTTTAAATCAAAAATAAGCTGGGCAAGATCTTCAATGGAATAAATATCATGATGTGGCGGGGGAGAAATAAGCGTCACGCCTGGAGTAGTATAGCGGGTCCGGGCAATAGTAACTGTTACTTTGTGTCCGGGAAGCTGTCCGCCCTCTCCCGGTTTAGCACCCTGAGCAATTTTGATCTGCAATTCATCTGCGTTCACCAGGTAGTTCGCGGTTACTCCGAATCTTCCGGATGCAACCTGCTTTATTGCGCTACGAGCCGAATCCCCGTTAGGCAAAGGCTGAAAACGAACAGGATCCTCTCCGCCTTCCCCTGTATTGGATTTAGCCTTCAGGCGGTTCATGGCAATAGCCAAAGTTTCATGAGCACCTTTGCTTATTGAACCGAAACTCATCGCGCCCGTCGCGAATCGTTTCACAATTTCTTCAACCGGTTCAACTTCTTCAAGAGGCACGGGATTCCGCTGCTTAAATTTAAACAGACTCCTCAGGGTAACCGGGTTCTTCGACTGATCGTTAATTAAAGCGGCAAACTCCTTATACTTCGCGTAATCATTATTTCGTGCGGCATCCTGTAAAGCCGAAATACTTTCCGGATTCCATAAATGGATCTCGCCGTCTTTTTTCCACTGGTAAAGCCCGCCTGTCGACAGATACGAAACTCCCATTTCTTTATCCGCGTATGCCCTGCTATGGCGCACAAGAGTTTCTTCAGCTATTGTGTCAAGAGAAACCCCGCCTATACGCGACACCGTACCGGTAAAACACCGTTCTATCACTTCGGAATGAATTCCTAATGCTTCAAAAATTTGGGCGCCGCGGTAACTTTGAAGCGTTGAAATCCCCATTTTTGAAAGAATTTTTTGTATGCCTTTATCAACCGCTTTCCGGTAATTATACAGCGCTTTTTCAACATCGTCGGTCAATTCTTTTTCCTTTACAAGGCTTATTACCGCTTCATACGCCAGATACGGATTTATACAGTCTGCGCCATAACCGAACAATAAAGCAAAATGATGGACTTCACGCGGCTCCGCGCTTTCCACGATTATACTCAACCGGCTCCTGAGAGCTTTACGAACAAGATACTGATGCACCGCTCCAGTCGCAAGAAGAGAAGGAACCGCAGATAATTCTTCTGTAATACCTCGGTCACTTAAAATAATAAATGTATACCCGTTAGTAATTGCCGCCTGGGCTTCAGCGCATATCCGATCCAGGGCTTTAGCCAATCCTTCTTTTTTATCCGAAGGGAACAGAAGGGAAATTGTTTTTGTCTTAAACCCTTTTCTCCTGATCTCCTGTATTTTTTCCAAATCACCGCAGGAAAGTACCGGATGTTTCACCAACAGCTTACGGCAATGCTCCGGGGTCTGATCAAAAAGGTTCTTCTCCGGCCCCAGATATGTCCATAAACTCATTACCAGTTCTTCCCGGATAGGATCGATCGCGGGATTAGTAACCTGGGCAAAAAGCTGCTTAAAATATGAAAACAACATCTGGGGATTTTGGGATAAAACAGCGTGGGGCGCATCGTTACCCATAGCCCCCACCGGCTCGGCCCCCTTTTCCGCCATAGGCTTAATGATTAATTTAAAATCCTCACGAGTGTACCCGAATGCTTTAAAAAGAACCAGCGGATCAACGGAAATTTTCCGTTTAGAAGCTTTTTTAACAGGAAGACAGTCAAGATCAAGGGTGTTACGTAAAATCCATTCGCCGAACGGCTGTTTGTCGGATATTTCCGTTTTAACCTCAGAGTCATCAATAATCCTGCCAGCCCCGGTATCAACAAAAAACATTTTCCCTGGCTCAAGCCTTCCGGAATAAAGAATATCCGAAGGATCAATATCCAGAACTCCCACTTCCGAAGCCATCACTACAAATCCTTTTTTTGTAACAATATACCGTGCGGGACGCAAACCATTCCTGTCAAGCACGGCGCCGATTTGAGTGCCGTCGGTAAACGCGACAGCAGCGGGCCCATCCCATGGTTCCATAAAACAAGCATGGTATTTATAAAAATCACGGTATTTTTCGTTTAAAAAACTGTTCTGTTCCCACGCCGACGGAATCAGCATCATCATCGCATGAGGCAAGCTTCTGCCCGCCAGCACAAGCAGTTCAAATATATTATCCAAAGCGGCGGAATCACTGCCTCCGGGAACTATAATAGGAAATATTTTCTTTAAATCATTCCCCAAAAGTTTGCTTTTAAGCAGCCCCTCACGGGCGCGCATCCAGTTGATATTTCCCCGAAGGGTATTTATCTCTCCGTTATGCGCCAGGAAACGAAACGGCTGGGCAAGATCCCAGGTGGGAAAAGTATTAGTGCTATACCGGGAATGGACAAGGCATAAACTACTTTTAATCTCCGTATCTTTTACCTCAGGGAAAAAACTCTCTACCTGATACGGCATAAGCAAACCTTTATAGGAAAAGGTACGGCTGGAAAGATTAGTAATGTAAAAAAATGACTTTTGTTTCAGGGTAGAACTGCGGACCGCATTTTCTATTTTTTTTCTGATAATGTACAGTTTTCGTTCAAAATCCAATCCCGGTTTTATTTTCCGGTTCTTCGATATAAAAACCTGTTCTATTACCGGTTGTGTTTCACGCGCTGTTTTTCCTATCTCAGAATCATTAACAGGCACAACACGCCATCCAAGCAAAATTTGTCCGTCATCTTCTATAATTCGCTTAAAAATATCCTTACAAAAACGATATTCGCTCTTTTCAGACGGTAAAAACACAAGCCCCGCCCCGTATTCCCCTTCGGCGGGAAGAGTGATCCGGCTTCCCCGGCAGGCCTTTACAAAAAACTCATGCGGAAGCTGGATTAAAATCCCGGCCCCGTCGCCAGTTTTCGGGTCCGCTCCGGTCGCCCCACGATGCGTCAGGCGCCTTAAAATCTCCAGCCCCTGGCTGACAACAGCATTGGATCGTTTACCTTTGATATCGCACACAAAACCTACGCCGCAGGCATCGTGTTCAAAGCGGGAATCATAAAGCCCATATTGTTCAAACTCATTTATTTTTTCCATAACCAAAACATCATAGCCTTTTTTTTGGATTCGTCAACAAAATTTTATCACTCTCTTATTAACACTTATAATTACGAGGGACAATGCCTAATTTTTTGAGCTTAGAGCGGATAGTATTACGATTCAGTCCTAAAATTTTAGCGGCTTTCAGTTGATTGCCTTCAGTCCGTTCCAGGACATGTTCAAGAAGGGTTTTTTCTATTTCTTCCAGGATTGATTTATACAACATCCCGTGTTTTTCACGAAAAAGAGAATCTTCCAGTTCGATAACTTTGTTCTTTAACGCGGAAGGGTCCTGTACAGTATCTTTCTTGACAATTTTAAAAATATTCTCCTGAGCAAGATTCGAATACCCCTCCTGATGCAACAGTCCGGAAAGTAATTCTTTCGCTTTTTCTTCGTTATCAACTATCAGAACGGTAATCATATGATTCACCAATTCCTGATTAAAAGTTATGCATCAGATTATGAAAAAAAATCCGGTTGCCATTGCCTCCTGATAAACAGAAAGCAATGGCAATACGGAATTCAGCATTAAATATCGAAATAGAGATAGAATTCATACGGATGCGGACGCATTCTAACCGCATCTATCTCTCTTTTATACTTATATTCCAGCCAGATATCAATGACATCCTGGGTAAATACTCCGCCTTCCAGGAGATATTTATGATCGGCTTCAAGAGATTTCAAGGAACGGAATAATGACCCCGGGACTGTCGGGATCTTTTTCAGTTCCTCTTCGTTCATTTCAAACAAATCCTGATCATTCGGTTCTCCCGGATCAATTTTATTTTTGATCCCATCCAGGCCTGCCATAAGCATTGCACTGAATGCCAGATAACCGTTACATGACGGATCCGGCGGACGAAATTCAATCCTCTTAGATTTCGGACTGTTGGAATACATCGGGATCCTGACTGCCGCAGAACGGTTACGTGCAGAATATACCAGGTTAACAGGCGCCTCGTATCCCGGAACAAGCCGTTTATAGGAATTGGTGGTCGGCGCGCAAAAAGCCATTAAACTTTCCGCATGCTTCAATAACCCTCCGATATAATACTTCGCGGTCTGGCTTAGCAGCGCATATCCGTTTTTATCGTAAAACAGGTTTACGCCGTTTTTCCATAAACTTTGATGGCAATGCATACCGGAACCGTTATCAGCAAAAAGAGGTTTCGGCATGAATGTCGCAACCATATTATTTTTACGGGCCATGTTTTTGATGATGTATTTATAGAGCAGAAGATTATCCGCCATGTGGGTCAAGGTATCAAATTTCATATCGATCTCACACTGACCCGCAGTAGCTACTTCATGATGATGCACTTCCACATTAATACCAGCTTCTTTCATTTTCAGGATAATTTTGCTGCGTAAATCCTGAAGTGAATCATGCGGAGGCACCGGGAAATATCCTTCTTTGAAACGGACTTTATATCCTAAATTAGGTTTTTCATCCCTGCCGGTATTCCAATCCCCTTCGTCGGAATCAATAAAGTAATACCCTGAATTTTCATTCTGGTCAAACCGCACATCATTAAAAATAAAAAATTCCGCTTCCGGCCCGAAATATACGGTATCGGCTATCCCGGAATCCTTAAGGTATTTTTCAGCTTTCTTGGCGATATACCGCGGGTCCCGGCTGTATGCTTTGCGGGTAAGAGGATCGTAAATATCGCAGATAACACTCAAGGTCGGAACTTCGCACACAGGATCAACAATCGCTGTTGACGGATCAGGAATCATGATCATATCTGATTCCTGGATTTTCTGAAAACCTCTGATGGAAGAGCCGTCAAAACCAATACCGTCAACCCAGATTGAACGTGTAATATCGTCCATTTCCAGCAATTCGCTCGCGGGAATAGAAAAATGCTGCCATAAACCCGGCATATCATTAAACTTCAAATCAATAATCTGAATATTTTTTTCTTTTATAAGTTTCATGACGTCGCGAGCCGCTTTTTCATCACACGAACCGTTAACAAGCGGATTAACGACTTTTACCTGCGGTGTTTCTTTTCCTTTCGCCATAATCGCACCTCCTTAAAAAATTTTTAATTGGTATCGTACTGCCTTCTTGCAGTATTTTTCCCCTTCAAAACTCCCGGCCCTCAATTGTATTAGGCCAGTGTGTTGTCCATGCTTACACCTGGCCCCAAAGGAAATTGGGCCAGTGTGTTGTCCGTGCTTACACCTGGCCCCAAAGGAAATTGGGCCAGTGTGCCGCCTGTGCGGCACAAAAAAAAGCGTTCCTTAGTCTTATGACTAATAGAACGCCTCTGTTCTAATCCTCTTAAGAATTATTGGTTAATTCAGCACCACCGCGTGCTTATTTTTAAGGCAACACCTATACATACAAGTAAAAAACAATGGTATTTGGTAACCCCATATTTTAGTTCTTTGACTTCTTGCCTTTCTAAAAGCGGTATATTACGGACAACAGGAAAATTTATCAAAGGAACTCAGGAATGCCGCTACGATTCCGGGATCAAACTGAGTTCCGGAATTACGTTTCACTTCTTCAATCGCCTGTTCTTTGGTCATCGGAGTATTACGATACGGCCGTTTTGAAGTCATAGCGTCAAAACTATCGGCAAGAGCGATAATACGGGCGCCGAGAGCAATCGCTTCCCCTCTAAGGCCATAGGGATATCCGTGTCCGTCATAGCATTCATGATGCTGACCGACAAGCCGGACAACATTTGATAAAAAACTAAGCGGTTTAAGTATCTCTTCAGCCTTACCCGGATGCTGTTTCATTTCCCGCCATTCATCATCAGTAAGTTTCCCCGGTTTAGTAAGAATATAATCACTGATGCCGATTTTTCCCAAATCATGCAACTGGCACGCGTTACGGATATCATCGATTTCTTGAGAAGGCAGTTTTAATTCACTCGCAAGAACAACCGCGTATCTGGTCACGTTTTCGCTATGAGTAAACGTGTAATGGTCTTTCGCGTCAATGACTGAAGTTAACGTCTTTATTGTCTGCAGATAACTTTCTTCCAATGTGCGGAATAATTCAGCGTTTTGGATCGCGATCCCGACTTCACGAGTAATCGCCTTAATTAATCTAAGCTCTTCCTTGGTAAAGGGTTCCCGGGTTTTACGGTTATTAACGTTAATAACACCGATAACTTTATCTTTAACTATCAAGGGAGCGCTGATAAAAGAATTGGTGTAATACCGCTCCTGATTCCTGCGGGAGAAACGGGCATCCTTCTCTATATCCTCGACAAGAATTGCCTCCCCCTGCCGGAAAACCCAGCCGCTTACCGTATCGGTTAAAGAAATCCGGGTAGTTTTAACAATTTCATCAGGCAATCCCTGTGCCGCCCTGATGGACAAATCTCCTGTAGCCTTATTGAACATAAGAAGAGAACACGTTTCAACTTTCAGCGTTCTGCTGATTAAATCTACTATCTGGTTCAAAACAACCTGTAGTTCAAGACTGGAAGAAACCTGGCGAGCTATATGGTATACCAGCCGCAAATCAGCGGTTCTGGCTTTAACCTTTTGTTCAAGCCGGACGTTCTCATCCGCCAACTCAGCTCGTAAATTTTTATTGGCAATTAAAATTTTACGATAGGAGACAGCCCGCTGAATTACAAAAGAAAATTCCGTACTTTCGAACGGTTTAGAAACATAATCATACGCGCCCGCGCGGAGTGCTGCATGCACGCTCTCAAAGGAAGGATATCCGGTGGAAATAATAACTACAATATCAGGGTCTATCGCCTTTAATTTTTCTAAGACGCGAATACCGTCCATGTCGGGCAAACGAAGATCGGTAATCACAATATCAAACGGTTGTTTGGCCGCGAAATCAACGCCTTCTTCTCCTAACAACGCGTACGTGGCGGAATATCCCATGCGTTTAAGGATCGTACTCGTAATTTCCCCGATAACCGGCTCATCGTCAATAACGAGAAAATTCGTATCCCCCATCAGTATTCCCCCTTTCGGCTCTTCGCCTTTTATGACGGGTACCTGCTCAACACATCCGACAACCGTTACATTTCAACTTCAGCAATTGTTTTACTTGCTTTAATCCCCTGGTATATGTAAAAAATATACCCAAGGATAAAAACCACGCCCTGATATGCGATATTGATCCCGGCCAATTCAAGCACGAGAGACATCGCGACAGGAGGGACCAGCGCGTAGATCCCGATTGAAAGTAATTCTTTATAGGATAATTCCGCTTTAAGAAACACATTAATCCATAAAGCCGCGAGGCTGAAAAATGCAACCTGGCAGACTTTGACAAAACAAAAGTAGACGAAAAAAAATACAAAAGAAAGCGGCCAGGCAAATAAAAATAATTTTTTAACTAACCGCTCGACAAACAAAGCATTAACATCAAAACTCGGTTTATTATCAACAGCAACGGAAAACCCCGAAGGAACGGGAGCCAGGATAAAAGAAGAAATTTTTTCCAGGTTATACTTTGTCATTTCTGAAACTGAAGCTCTTTTTTTTGTAGACTTAGTCGTTAGTTGCGACTGGGTCAACACCATGCAGTTCTTATATTTATTAAGTGTTATAGCTGCTTTATCGGGATCCGGTTCAATCACAAAAACAAACACCTCGTCTTTATCTTTCCATTCCTTAATATATGAAGTTTGAGGCTCAACAAGAATCCCTTTTTTAATTTCAATCTTCGGCATCTCAGAAGAAAGGCTTTTAATGGAATCGTTTAAAAAAAGAATGATCTGGGGGAGCTGTGATTTTAAAACAAGAGTATATTTCAGAGACGCAAGCCCGCTGATAAGAAGGACAAAAACAAAAAAGAACCCCACGCTTTTTCCGAACGACTGTTTGGCTATTTTCCGGTAAAAACCAAATGTAAAACTTCCCGTAATACCCGTCATACACAATTCTCCTTAAATTTCTCCGACGATAGTCGGGGGAATTTACCCCCGTAGCTTATCCTAAAAATATCGTAGAGATTTTTAGGATGTCTAAGCAAGGGGTATTCCTTAAAATGAACACGTGACTTATGGAACGAACAACGTGAGCGAACATAAGTCACCGTGTGAACTAACAGTTACAAGCAAATTCCGTCAGGAATTTACGCAGAGTTTAACTGTTGGAGTATTATTTTATGGAGCGCAGCAAATAATATTTTTTATTATAACAAATAAGTTAATAAATGACAACCTTTTACGGAAATCATAATTCAATAATAAAAGATTTCCCTGTCTCATGGGATGAAACCGGCAATTTTATTAGTTCGGAAATTTCCGGTTTCATTATAAAGAATTGAACAGGAAAATCAATAATCTGACATTAACTATTGTTGGCAGATAAAAAACTGCTTTAGCAAAAATGTTAAATTTAAAGGATGGTGTAATTGAGGAAAAGTTCAAAATAATAATTATTCGGTCATATTTATAAAGGGGCATTCCTCAGAAATGAAGAATGCCCCTTTGATATACAACTTTACGCTAAAACGATTATCCGATAGCCAAAGACCCCCTTTCTTCGGTACGGATACGGATACATTCGTGAAGATCCAAAACAAAGATCTTCCCGTCTCCTATTTCTCCTGTTTTACCGGCGGAAGTAATCGCCTTTATAGTCGGCTCGACAAAATTATCGTTAACTCCGATTTCAAGCCGTATTTTTTTCAAAAAATTGCCCATTTCTTTTACTCCGCGGTACAATTCGGTAGTCCCTTTCTGCCTCCCATGACCTAAAACTTCGCTGACAGTTATAAGGTTCACGTCCGCTTTGTATAACGCTTCCCGAACAGCATCCAAGCGTTCAGGTTTAATAATCGCGATTATTAATTTCATTATTTCCTCCGTTTGGATTTATTCAATAACAGTATATGCCCCTTCATGGTGCTGAGTTAAATCAAGACCAAGAATTTCTTCCTTTTCAGACACGCGGACTTCGCTAAAAGCGTTTACGACTTTGCAGATGATAAAGGTAACCACTGCTGAAAAAATAATAGTCGCTGCTACAGCTTCCGCCTGAATTAAAAGCTGTTTGGGGTTACCGTAGAAAAAGCCGTCCGCTCCGGCAGAATTAACTGTTTTAGTGGCGAATAAACCGGTCGCAAGCGCGCCCCAGATACCGCCTATGCCGTGAACACCAAACGCATCCAGGGAATCATCATATCCCAGCTTCGGTTTAATCACTACCACGGAAATATAACAAAATACGCTTACCAATAATCCGATAAGCAGCGCGCCGATTATGTTAACAAAACCAGCGGCTGGAGTTATCGCGACTAACCCGGCTACTGCACCGGTGGCAACACCGAAAATAGTCGGCTTACCGCTGAACATCCATTCCAGCAAAGCCCAGCTGATTGCCGCTGCCGCCGCCGCGGTATGGGTCACAACAAATGCGTTGGTTGCCAGACCGTTTGCCGCCAATGCGCTTCCGGCGTTAAACCCGAACCAGCCAAACCATAATAACGCTGTTCCTAAAAGAACAAACGGCATATTATGAGGAGTATTTCCCTTATTTCCATATCCTTTCCTTTTACCCAAAACAAGAGCCATAACTAAACCGGCAATACCCGCGTTAATATGAACAACCGTGCCTCCCGCGAAATCAAGAGCCCCGAGATTCCGCAGCCAACCTCCTATGCCCCATACCCAATGCGCCACAGGATCATATACAAACGTGGCCCATAAAAGAATAAAAATCACAAAAGAAGAAAATTTCATTCTTTCCGCGAACGCCCCGATAATCAACGCGGGAGTGATAATCGCGAACATCGCCTGAAAAATCATAAACGCCTGATGAGGAATCGTAGCGGCATAATCAGCGTACGGCTCCAATCCCACGCCTTTCAACCCAAACCAATTAAGAGATCCGAGAAAACTGTTCCCCGGCGCGAATGAAAGGCTGTATCCGAATAAAACCCACTGCACGCTTACCAAACCCAAAATAAAAAAACACTGCATTAAAATACTTAACACATTCTTGCGCCTGACCATGCCGCCATAGAAAAAAGCCAATCCCGGCGTCATGAGCATGACCAGTGCGGCCGAAATCAAAACAAAGGCCGTATCTCCTGCATTCATAAGTAACCTCCTGTTTTATAAAGCTTCTTTTCCTTTTTCACCGGTGCGAATACGAATAACATTTTGAATATCGTAGATAAATATTTTTCCGTCACCGATATTCCCGGTTTTTCCCGCGGAAATAATGGCGTCGATAATAGGATCGACTTCATCTTCTTCCGCTACAATTTCTATTTTTGTTTTGGGCAAAATACCTACTTTATATTCATGCCCTCCCAGCTTTTGAGTCGTACCTTTCTGTTTACCGTGACCCTGGACCTGCGTCAAGGTTAACCCGGAAAATCCGACAGTTTCCAACGCACGGCGTACGTCGCCAACCTTTTCAGAACGTATAATAGCTTCTATCTTTTTCATAGTGCCTCCTTTGACGCGTGCACGCCATCTATTCGTAACAGATCAGAATGAATAGGTAAGAGTCGCACCGCCGTAAAACCTTTTCTTTTGATTCCCATCATCCTTATCGGATAAATCGCCGAACGGAATAGAATAATTCGTATTCGGGCTGAAGGACAAATTTTTGGCAAGCGGTACCGTAAATCCGGCTTTCAGTCCGACATCGCCTCCCTTGCCGCGGATAAAAAGTTCATAGTTATATCCGACATGCCCCCCCAAATCCAAAGTTATCGGGGTATTTTTAATGGCAAAACTTTTCCCAACGTTTAAAACAGTATACGTCCCGTTTCCGCCTCCATTTTCTTCCTTACCGTAATCCTTGTAAAAAAATACTGATGGCGACGCGTACAGGGAAGAAAAGGTTACACCTGTATAAAATTCCCGGCTGTAGGTATCCGAATCGGGATAATCATAATACGTATGCCCGAATGAAAAACTCGCTTTTTCAAAATCATAAGTGTAATCAGCTATATAATCGTATTCGTTTGACTGCAGATTATCCTCTTTTTCAAGATTATGACTTGACCATACGCCGACTTTAAATTTTCCTACTTTCGTTTTCGGGCTTGTCACATAAATCCCCGGCTGCAGTACAGCATCCCTATCCAGCAAAATACCTCTCCATACATATTGAGAATACACTGATAAGTCCCCGCTCACAACAAAACCCAAATCAGACAATACTCCTTCTCCTTGAGCAAAACATACGGGTGCCACAATAAAACTTACCGCTAACCCCACCATCAGCATCCACATCCTCATTGTACTACCTCCCTTTTGGTTGTTATGGGTTCAGGCATGGTCTTTAATAAACAAAAAAAGACGTTCCTTTTTTAAAGAAACGTCTTTGTCTGAACCACACGTCACCGTGTTGTTAAAAATCATGATACTACACTATTACAAGTAAAAATAACCCCGTGCTGGTAACCCCTACTCATGTAATTCTGCTTCAAAAATCCGGTATTTTTTCCTGATATTGTCTTTCAGGCTTAAAACACGGACGTGCGAAATACCCATCTTCGCGCCGATTTCCCGGATAGTCAATCCTTGAAGGCAAAACCCCAGGAATTCTTTTTCCCTCGGAGTAAGGCCATTGTTCAACATTTTTTCAACTAAAATCCTGCCCTCGATATATGTAAACTCCGGCATATTTTTATCAATTAAAAGGACCTCTTCCAAACTAGTCTCATCCTCTCCCGATAACACATCAAGGCTTATTGGATTTTTTTTATCCTGGACCACCCGTATGTAATTTTTGAGATGAAAATAACAGCCTTGAAGAATATAACTATCGGTCTTATCCGTAAGCGTCCCGGCATTAAATTCCAGCCATAAATGGAGAAGACATTCCTGAAACAAATCTTCTTCATTAAAAAAAGAATGCCGGGTATTTAATTTATACGCAATTCTTTTTAGTACAGGTTTTAATTTTTTAACCAAAGCGTTAAATTCCATATTTCAGCCTCTGTAACGGTTTGTAATCGGCATTCTCCGGTCCCGGCCGAATGCCCGGGGGGTAATCTTAATCCCCGGTGGAGATTGCCTTCGTTTATATTCAGCCGCATCCACCATCGCCAGG
>Ga0302251_1000875_pt1 | contig 22445 bp, 16 predicted proteins | sample AAG_RA_Gln_MG_FD_193534 | JGI IMG/M metagenome (GOLD analysis project Ga0302251, IMG submission 193534) | Enriched activated sludge microbial communities from anaerobic digester in WTTP, New Holstein, Wisconsin, United States - AAG_RA_Gln | ecosystem: Engineered > Bioreactor > Anaerobic >...
CGTCTTTGTGCCACTCAGGATCGCGCCGGTCGTTCCCGTGCCGGTCTTGATGGAGAGTGTAACGGCTCCTGTGTAATCCGTTGCAGTCGTGCCGTTGGGATACTTTGCGATGACGATCGGTTGCGTTCCGAATGGAGTAGATTCCGTGGCGTTGCCGGGTTGGACGCTGAAAACAAGATTCGTGGCAACTTGGGTGATGTTGAATGCAACGCTATCTGCTGATGTCAGCCCCGCGCTTGTCGCAGTCAGCACGTATCCTGTACCTACTTTATCAATCGACAGGTTCGTGAAAGTGGCGACGCCGGATACACAACTGACCGTTGTGGTGCCGCCGAGGACGGCGCCGGTAGCCCCTGTGTCGGCCTTGATTGCCAGCGAGACGGCCCCGGAGTACGTCGTGACCGTATTGCCGTTGGAGTCCACGGCACGCACGACGGGTTGCGGAGCCAGAGCCTGGCCGGCTAGTGCGCCTTCGGTTTGTGTGACGTATTCCAGGGCCACGGGGGGCGGTGAACCGCCGGACAGCGGCCCGCGCAAGAAGACGTCCATGTTGCCGTTGGTGTCATCCGGTACAAGGTCAGCGGCACTGGTCTCAAACGCGACGAACCGACCGTCACCACTGATATCGGGGTCATCAGTAGCGCCGCTTGACTGCAGACCGCTGGACGAAATGGACAACCTTGACGTCATACCCGCCATCAGGTCGCGCACGAAGATGTCGGCGACCCCGTTCGTGTCACCGGGGATTAAGTTCGTAGCCTCGGAGCGGAAAGTAACATAGCGTCCATCGGAACTGATCGATGGAACGGTACTTCCGCCGTTACCGGAAGAACCGTCAAATGATGCGGATGCACGGAACGTCGTTCCGGTGAGTATGTCGCGCACGAAGATATCTGGAACGCCGTTCGTGTCACCAGAAACCAGATTCGTGGCGGACGAGTAGAATGCGACGTAACGCCCGCCATTGCTGACCGAAGGAGCAAAGGAATGGCCGCCGTTCGTCTGTATCCCATCAGACGCCAGCGATACACGCGTTGTCGTACCCGCAGTCGTGTCCCGCAGGAATATGTCGGCGACCCCGTTCGTGTCACCCGAAACGAGATTCGTGGCGTTAGACTGAAACGCGACGTAGCGCCCGTCAGCGCTGATAGAGCACTCATTGCTGGAGCCGGTCGCCTGCGCCCCTGTCGAGGAGACCGAAACACGTGTGGTGGTGCTCGTTTGCATGTCCCGGACGAAGATGTCATACGTGCTGTTCGTGTCGCCTGTAACGAGATTCGTGGCAGATGACCTGAAGGCAACGTAGCGACCATCGGCGCTGATGGACGGACTGACCGAGCTGTTGTTTGCCTGTGTCCCTGCGGAGGAGACCGAAACGCGTGTGGTGGTGCCAGACTGCACGTCCCGCACGAAGATGTCGGTATAACCGTTCGTGTCACCTGAGACGAGATTCGTGGCAGATGAACTGAATGTGACGTAGCTGCCGTCGGCGCTGATATCGGGATTATAACACTCAGCATTACCTTGGGCGCCTCCGGTCGATATGGAAACGAGAGTGGTGGTTCCTACCGTCGTATCTCGCACGAAGATGTCGGTCATCGCGTTGGAGTCAAATGCGACGAGGTTCGGAGCAGAGGATTCGAATGCGACATATCTGCCATCATGGTTTACCGAGGCGTCTTCACCCGTGCTGTGTGCCTGTGCGTCAGCGACTGAACCCCGGCTTGTGGCACCGGCTCCAAGGTCTCGCAGGAACACGTCGATGTTCGAATTGGAATCATCGGCGACGAGGTTCGATGCGTACGACTGGTAGGCAACGTGCAGTCCGTCGGCGCTGACACTCGGGTAGAAACTATCTCCGTTGGCCTGCGATCCCGATGACGAAACCGAGACACGCTTTGTTGTGCCGGTCGCCGTGTTGCGGACGAAGGAATCGGACAGGCCGTTCGTATCTCCGGAAACCAGGTTCGTCGCAGTGGATTGAAAGGCCACAACGGTTCCTCCCGAACTGATGGTTGGCCAGAAGGATCCTGCCGAGGCTTGGGCACCTGTATCGGTCAGGGAGGCGCGTGTCGTCGTTCCGGATACCCGGTCGCGGACGAATATGTCGTAGGCGAGGTTCGTATCGCCGGCAATGAGGTTGGACGCATAGGAAGCGAAGGCGACGTACCGCCCGTCAGGACTAGCGGATAAACCATATTCACCGCTCGGTCCGTTGCCCTGAAGGCCGCCCGATGTAACAGAAACTCGCGTCGTCACGTTGGTGTTTCTGTCCCGAACGTAGACATCCTGATAACCGTTCGTGTCTCCGGATACGAGATTCGTGGCGATGGATGCGAACGCGACGTAGCGACCGTCGGCGCTGATGGATGGGAAATAGGAGGCGGAATCCGCCTGCGTCCCGGAGGTGGAGACAGCAACGCGCGTGGTGGTACCGGCTTGCACATCGCGCACGAAAACGTCTCTGGCTCCATTCGTGTCCCCGGTCACGAGATTCGTCGCGTAGGAGACAAATGCGACATAGCGTCCGTCGGCACTGATAGAGCATTCAGTACTGACACCAGACGCCTGTGATCCACTGCTTGAGATTGAAACGCGTGTGGTCGTGCCGGCCTGCACATCACGCACAAAAACATCCGTAGCTCCATTCGTGTCCCCGGATATGAGATTCGTAGCGTCGGAGTAGAATGCGACGTAGCGGCCGTCGGCGCTGATCGCAGGTGAATTACTGGTACTATTGCCTTGGATTCCCGACGTGGACTTCGAGACGAGTCGAACGACGCCTGTTTCATTGTCTCGCAGGAAAACCTGCTGACCACTGGTCCCGCCCGTTATCAGATTGGTGGCCTTCGATATAAACGCCAGGTATCGACCGTTAGCGCTCAGAGCCGGCGAACCAGCGTCTCCGTTTCCCTGCACAGGTTGGGAGGCAACCGACACACGAATGGTAGTGGGTAACGCGAACGCGAACGGGAGTCCAATCACGGCGAGAGATACTACCAGGGCGATACGACGAAACATTTCCATACCTCGTTTCAGGCCACGATTTCGAATTGTGGAAGGCGGGAACAATCGGGGGCGGTATGTTTGAGGCTTCCTGCCCGTGCCGACGACGCTTGTTCGTACGGAACCAGGTTCCGCGCGCGATTCCGCTGTTGTGTTGTCTTATCTATCTCGGCCCTGATTCGGGCCGCGTTTGGTTATGTCAGATCACACGTTCAGCAACGCACGAAGTAGCTTGCCCGAATGGGTCGTTGCTTCGGCAGGCAGGATTCCTCAATGGGGCACATCACTTCCGTGTGTCGGCTTTTGGTTGCCGTTCGCCATTGAGCGGCACGGCCGACGCGACCGAAGCGATGCAGGAGAACCCTGTGCCTTAATGGAAGCACACCACATGCCGGGATGTCAACCGGGACGCGCGCCCGGACGTTCTACTCCGATGATACGGCAAGCCTCAGGACGTACGGGTGTCCAGATTGGCCGGGAAGGCATTGATTAACACCTCCTTTCACGCCATCTAGACACCCTCGGCGTAATCCGCTCTAAAAAAATGGGAAGACACCTGATGCTGGCGCCTCCCCATTTCCTGTTGCTTGACCGATGGTTTTTGGCTCTACGGATTCGCCTCCAGCCCCGCAACCTTGCGAGCGATAACGGTGGCGTCGGAGATGTCCACCTTGCCGGCGGATGCACCGCCAACCGTATCGTAATGAGCCAGATTATCGGTGGATGCCTCATCAATTCCGGCGGTGATGGCAAGCACCCGCATCAGGTCGATTGCGGTGTAGGACCGGTCACTGTGCCACAAGCCGCTTTTGACGATGTGCTGTATCAACCCGCCCTTGCATTCTGTCGATTCACGCTCAACCGACCTCGATGCCCACGTCCGAATCCGCCCTGCCAAGCGTAGCGAAAAATAACAGATAAAAATATGAAACACCTTCCCTGATATTCAATACCCACCACGACAAGGTCATTGGAAGCAAAATTCGGGACATCGAAACTCGTTCGAATTGTCCCCTCGTAAAGCATGAAAGGCTTTATCCAATGACCCATACACAAACCGTGGTGACGATTCCCGAACTCGAATCGATGGTGAAGAACTGGATTGACGACTCGATCTGCCGTCAGCATTCCGCCCCGACGATCGCATCAAAGCGCCACATCACAGACAAATTTCTCTGGTGGCTCCGTGAGCATAATCACCTGTTCGCAGGCGCGGAGCAGATACGGGGTTTCCTGGCCTACGTTGGCTCTCCCGCTCCGGCGGGTGGACGCTGGGGGAATCCGCATGAAACCGCCCAGAATCAACCCCGGACGGTTCACACGTTTTGCGAGAGATTGCACACGTTGTTCAACTGGGCCGTGGAGCAGGAGTTCATCTCCGAGAGTCCGATGAAGAAGATCAAACCGCCAATATCGCGGCGCGATGATATCCAGCCGTTTACGGAACAGCAGGTGAATGACGTCCTCACAGCCGCCGGAGAATCCCGGTACCCGTTGCGCGACACGGCGATCTGCCTCTTCCTGCTGGACACCGGGGCCCGCGCAACCGAGTTGTGCACGTTGACGATCGATGACCTGGATCTGAAGAACGGAAAGGCAACCGTTCTCGGCAAGGGCCGGAAGAAGCGCCCGGTCTATTTCACCGAGGTTACCCGGAAGGCCTTGCAGAGTTACTTGGCACTACAACCGCGAGGGCCTGTCGATCCTGTATTCTGTAATGATCAAGGATTTGCATTGACACGGTCCGGCCTTTTGCAGTTGATCGAACGGTTGGGGAAGAGGGCCGGCATAACCGGGGTTCGTTGCAGTCCGCACACGTTCCGCCACACCGCCGCGATCTGGACGATCCGGAGTGGAATGGACAGTTTCACCCTCCAGAAGATGCTCGGGCATACCGACCTCACGATGACCAGCCGGTACGTGGCTATCGGGAAGGCCGATCTCGAAGCCAAGCACAGAATCCACAGCCCGGTGGGATACCTTGCGTCTCACTCAGGGTAGCCAGTATAGATGATGAGCGTCCCGACGTCAGAATGGATTCACATTCCCTAGTCGGGACGCTCGTTCACTCTAACGGTTGGCCCCGAGCCGCAGGACCGCGCCGTATTGACGATGCTGATCCTGCACATCCGCCTGCGCAACGGCGACATATCGCATCGTCATCTGCAGGTTGGTGTGTCCCAACATCTCCTTCAGCGCGTACAACTGGCCGCCGTTTCGCAGGAACCAGATGGCGCAGGTATGGCGCAGAGTATGGGGCGAGCACCGCGTCGTTTCGATGCCGGCAGTCTGGGCGAGACGCCCGATGAGTTGCTGGAGTCCGGATCGCGTAAGTGGCGCTTGTCGTTCAGAAACGAACAACGGGTCGGTCTGTATGTCTTGGCGACCGCGCATGAGTTGATTCAGCGCCTTCGCGGTTACTCGGCTGAAGAACACGGTCCTCCGCTTGTTGCCCTTGCCCAGAACAACCGCCTGCTTCCCGATGATGTCGATGTCCTGGAGGCGCAGGCCGCACAGTTCCGACGCGCGAACACCGGTATCGAGGAGGAACAGCAGGATGGCTTCATCTCGCACTGAGTTTCGGGATTCCTTCGCGGCCATCAACAGGGCGGCGAACTGCTCCTGGGTGAAGGGTTGAATCTGATCAGAGCGTGCGACGGGCGGCTTGAGACCTTCCATCGGGCTCTGTTCGATGTATCCTTCCGACGCGAGCCACCGGAAAAACGTACGCAGGGTCGTGTGGTAGTCTTTGACCGTCCGCGGCCGGGCGGCACGCTTGAGGTATCCATTTCCCCACCTGCCGATGGGGTCAGTATGACCCGTCGCGACGTACATCAAGAAACTCTTGATGTCGTCTGCGCCGCATTGCTCGACACCGGTGTCCTGAAGCCACCAGAGGAACTTCGCCATCAGGCTGCGACGCGTGTTGGTGGTGTTTTCGGACAGCCGGCGATACTGCCCGTCAAGAAGCCATCCATCGCAGAAGTGCTTCATCTCGGCGACCGAAACGAAGCGGTCAGTTTTCAGAGAACGAAGAGCTGAGTTCACGAAAAAACACTCCTCCAAGGGGTCATGGAGGGCAGTCAGCCTGGTAACGAAGTGCTCAGTTTGAGCGTGAAATCGGAGATTTCGGGCGGGGGTGGTGGGCCCTAGAGGATTTGAACCTCTGACCTCTTCGGTGTGAACGAAGCGCTCTCCCACTGAGCCAAGGGCCCCACATCGCGGACAAACACATGATAGCGACCGGGTAAAGGCTTTTCAACGCCCCTCGAGCACGTTTCGAACAGAGAATCGATCGTCTTCAGCCCTTCAAGCCCGTCATGGCGATGCCCTTTACGAAGAACCGTTGGGTGAACATGAAGATGAGAAGGCACGGGATCAGCACGATCACCGCGGCGGTCATCTGCAACGGCCAGTTTGTGGCGCCGAACGCGTCCTTGAATACCGACAGGCCGACCTCCAGCGTCCGCATCTTCGTACTGCTGGTGTAGAGCAGGGGGCCGAAGAAGTCGGTCCACGCGCCAATGAAGGTGAACGCCGCCAGCGTGGCAAGTGCCGGGCCGGAGAGCGGCAGGGCGATGCGCCAGTAGATGGCCCAGTCGGAACAGCCGTCCAGGTGCGCGGCGTCGTCCAGTTCGCGCGGCAGAGTCATGAAAAACTGCCTCAGCAGGAAAATCCCGAACGCGCCGCTGAGGCCGGGCACAATCAGCGCGTAATACGTGTCGAGCCAGCCCAGATACCGGATGATGAGAAAAACGGGGATCATTGTTACCGCGCCAGGCACCATCATCGTGGCGAGGAACATATAGAACAGCGTGTCGCGCCCGCGAAACTCGGTCCGCGCGAAGCCGTACGCCGCCATCGAGCAGAACAAAAGGGAGCCAAGGACCACGCTGACGCACACAATCACCGTGTTCATCAGGAACCGCAGGAACGGAGTCTCCGGCATCGTCACAACCGTGCGGTAGTTCTCCCAGTGCCACTGTCTGGGGATCCAGTTACTTGGATCCGGCAGTGCTCCCTGTGACGGGTGAAGGGATGTGACCACCATCCACAGGAACGGCGTCACCATCAGCAAGCCGAGGATCGACATCAACGCGTAACTGACCGCGTTTCGCCACACCAGGTTCTGCCCGCGCCCGTGTGGCTTAGCCGACACTGTAGTCCTCCATACGGCGGTTCACGAGTTTGAACTGAATGATGGTGACAATGAGAATCACGACGAACAGGATGTACGACATCGAACTGGCGCGGCCCATCCGAAACAATCGCCAGGCCTCGGTGTAGATGTGGTACCCGACCACGTCGGTCGCCCGCAGAGGGCCGCCCTTCGTCATCATGTAAACCGGCGTGAATATCTGAAACGCGCCGATACTGCTGGTCACAAGCACGAACAGCGACGTCGGAAGAAGAAGGGGAATCGTGATGTGACGGAAGGAACCCCAACGACCGGCGCCGTCCACCTCGGCGGCTTCATAAAGAGCCTGCGGGATTCCCTGCAGGCCCGCCAGAAAGAGGATCATCCGCGGTCCGAGGCCCGTCCAGATGCTCATGAATATCAAGGCAGGCATTGCCCAAAGCGGGTCATTCAGCCAGTTGATGTTGCCGGGGCCGCCCATCTTCGCCAGCGACCACGACAGCAAACCGCGCTCCGGCCAGTAAACCCACATCCACACCATCGCGATGGCGACTCCGCTGGAAACGGCAGGCAGGTAGTATATCGTTCGGAAAAAGGTCACCGCCCGCAGTTTCTGGTTGACGAGGATTGCCACGGCCAGCGCCGCCATCATCCCCAGCGGCACGCTTGCCAGCGCGTAGACAGCCGAGTTCTTCATCGCGTTCCAGAAGTACGGGTCGCTCGCCACGGCATGGTAGTTGTCCCAACCGATGAACGGCTTGTCGGGCTTCAACACGTCCCACTGGTGGAACGACAGATACAGTGCGAAGATAATCGGGCCGATGACGAAGAGGAGCAGATGAACGAGTGCCGGCGCGATGAAAAGCCAACCGATCGGGATGTGCACGCGTTTCATCACTGCACCCCCAACTGAATGTCGATTCGGTGCGCCGCACGCGTCAGGGCCTCTTCGGGCGTGGCGCGACCCAACAGGACCTCGTCAATGGCTTCGCGGCCGATATCTTCAACCAGCGCATACATCTCAACTTGCGCGCCCCACGGTCCCCGGGCGTACTGAATGTTTTCGAGGAACACCGGCTCCAGGGGGGACCGGTCGCCGAACTCGTCCGCAATGTGGCGGTTGGCGGAGATGGCCAGACCCTGTTCGCTTATCTTGCGCTGGGAGAACGGGCCGGTTCGGAACTTGATGTATTCCCAGGCTTCCCGCGGATGTCTGGTTCCCTTCATCATCGCGGGGCCCGATTCATACTGAACCGTCACGCGGTGCTTGCCTTTCGGAAGGCCGACCACGCCGACGTCGGAGAACTTGTATCCGGGGATGGAGCCTTCCGTGGCGATGAAGTGCGGAATCATCCAGTGTCCGCTGACGGTCATCGCCGTGGCGCCGGCCAGGAAGTTCTCGCTACCGAGTGCCTGCGCCTGCGAAACCGTGGGCGCCACCTTGTGCTTTGTCACAAGGTCGGTGTAGAATCGGACGGCCTCAATGCTGGCCTTGCTGTTCAAATAGCCGGTTGCCTTCTTGCCGTCCGGGCTCAGCACATCCCCGCCGTTCTGCCATATCCACGTAATCCAACCGGGCATCCAGTTGGTGACTTCCATGCCGTATTGCGTTACCCGTCCATTCTTGCGAATCGTGAGTTGCTTCGCCGTTGCCAGGAAGTCGTTCCACGTCCAGTCTTCCCGCGGGTAGGGAACGCCGGCCCGCCGAAAGGCCGCCTTGTTGTAGTACATCATCATCGGCGTGAAGTCGCCGGGCAGGGCGTAGAGCGCCTTACCCCTTCGCGCGATGTTGAGGACGTTCGGGTAGAAAACAGACAAATCCATCTCGGGATCGGATTCGATGAAAGGCGTCAGGTCCCTCAGCGTGTTGTTGTTGATAAACATGGCGGCCGATGAGGCATCGAGCACGATGACGTCGGGTTCCGTGTGCGCCAGCACCATCATCAGCAGTTTCTGAACGTAGGCGTCCGGGATATGCTCCATTTGGATGCGGATGCCCGGGTGCGTGCGGTGGAATTCGTCCAGCAGTTCCTTGTTGATGCGGTTGGAGTTCTCGTCGGCAGAGGCGCCGCCCCAGTCCGCCACCCGGATTGTGACGACCTTAGGCGCTTTCGCGTCACGGTGGGCGCAACCGTACATCAGGCACACCGCGATGAAAGCCGGCGCAAGTATCCGTGCGATGACGGCAAATAGTGGGTATGATCGGCAGATTGGGTGCATCATGACTGTAGGGCGTCGGATGACACCCACATTCATTCTATGGCGTACCGCAATAGCGCGGCATGCCCAACCGACCGAGAATCGAGGTTCCGCCGTGCACAAAGTTCAATCATGGAGTGTTCGCCGTGTTGAGATTGTCAACGGCTGGCGGGCGCGGGAAACGCCGCCCGCCGGCGAAAGACGATCCCTCACCGTTCCCGAAATCCCCGCTGTAGTCCCCGGCTGTATCCACACCGACCTTCTCCGCGCAGGCGCCATCCCCGATCCCTTTGCCCGCATGAACGAGCGGGCCGTCGCGTGGGTGGACGAAACCGACTGGTTGTACGAAACGAAGTTCCATATTGATGAACCGGTCTCCCCGTGCGCATACCTGCGCTTCAACGGCTTGGATACCATTGCCGAGATTACCCTGAACGGCAAACCGCTCGGCAAGACCGACATCATGTTCATCGAGCACGAGTTTCCGGTCGGCGACATCGCGGTGGAAGGCGAGAACACTCTGCGGGTGCAGTTTCGGTCAGCACTACGTGAAGGGAGAGAACGCCGCAAAGCCTGGAACGAAGGCGGCAACGACACGCTGAACGACCACCCCTTCTGCTGGGGTCCGCGCTCCTTCGTTCGCAAGGCGCAGTATATGTACGGCTGGGACTGGGGTCCGGAACTCGTTTCGTGCGGCATCTGGAAGCCGGTCGAGTTCGTGAACGTTCCCGTCGCCCGCATCGTGGACTGGCATCACACGGTCACCCTGAAGCCTGGCGCGCCGGCGCGCGTGCACGTGGAAGTGACCATCGAGCGAAACCCGAAAGCCCTGAACGAAGCGCTCTCCCTCTATGCCGAGTTGCAGGAGCGGGAGTTTGTGGAAGATCCCGACGCGTTTGGTCCCGACGAGATTCCGGACCCGGCAACCGCGCTGGTCACGGTGCCCAAGGGAAAAGCGATTGCGACGGTGAGCCTCGACCTGGATGTCAAGGATCCGGAACTGTGGTGGCCGGTCGGATCGGAACCGGAGCAGGAAGAACCGTTTTTATACTGCCTGGACCTGAACCTGGAGGGCATGGACCTGACCGACCACACGGACGGCTTGATTGGACTGAGGACGATTGAACTGGTTCGGGAACCGGACGCGGACGGCAAGGGCGAAGGCTTTATGTTCCGCGTGAACGGGCGCGACACGTTTATCCGCGGCGCCAACTGGATTCCGGCCGATTCCTTCCCGTCACGTTTGGAGCACGATGAAGGGCGTGACAAGCTCATTGGTCGACTGGAGCAGGCCGCGGCTGCGGGAGTCAACATGCTGAGGGTGTGGGGCGGCGGACTGTACGAGTCGGATGACTTCTACGACATATGCGATGAACTTGGCATTATGGTCTGGCAGGACTTTCCATATGCGTGCGCCTACTACCCCGATACCGGCGAGTACGAGGAAGCCTCGCGCATTGAGGCAACCGCCGCCGTTCGTCGTTTGCGAAACCACCCTTCACTTGCCATGTGGTGCGGCAACAATGAGTGCCACCAGGTCCATACCGGCAAGTGGACCGGCGAGAGCGTCCCGCCGCGCTATCTGGGTGAACGGCTGTATCACGAAGTGCTTCCGGAGGTCGTTAGGAAGCACGATCCGGGCCGGCCTTACTGGCCGTCATCGCCCTTTGGCGGCGACGATCCCAACGACCCGAATACCGGCGACCGGCACAACTGGGACGTCTGGCACGGCAGGGGGGATTGGGTCCACTACACCGAAGACCGGCCGCGCTTCGTCTCCGAGTTCGGATTTGCTTCCTCCTGCGCCCTCGAAGCGTGGAAGCCGGCGATGGAACCGCAAGATATGTACGCCCACAGCCCCGTTGCCCGCTGGCACGACAAGACCGGCAAGGGATATGAGACCTACATCGGGTTTACCACGGCCCACTTCCCGGAACCCGTGACGCTGGAGGACCTCGTCTACTACACCCAGCTCAACCAGGCCGAAGCATTGAAGTGCGGCGTTGACCACTATCGCCGCCTGAAAGGCCGGTGCTGGGGCACGATGTTCTGGCAGTTGAATGACTGCTGGCCGGTGCAGTCGTGGTCGGTGATCGATTACGCGGGCGATCCCAAGGCGGCCTACCACGCCATGCAGAGGTTCTACAACCCGATCCTCATGTCGATGGTCCGCGAAGACGACGTTCTGCACGCTTACGTGGTGAATGACACGGCAAAGGACATCCGGGGGACCGTCACTCTGCGAATCGAAAACTTCGAGGGCGCGTCGCTGGACAAGGAGAAGGCAGTCGTTTTCGTGAAGGCCAACGGGGTATCCCGGGTGGCGTCGTTGCATCTGCACGAAGCGGAAGGTCACGAAGACCAGGTCTTCCTTTATGGGCGGCTACGGTTGGACGAGACCAACGAGGAGTATGAGGACTTCCAGTTCCTCGTGGAGCCGAAGGATTTGAAACTCGCTGACCCGGGCCTGAAGGCGGAAGTGACGCTTGAGCAGGGGTGGGCCAGCATCCGCCTGACGACGCGTTGGTTTGCGCCGTACGTCTGGGCAAGGCTGGAAGGTGTACCCGGAGTGATGATGACGAATTATATGCACATCCGTCCGGGCAAGGAGCGCATCTATCACATCAATCGGGGCAGATTGCCGGAGGGCTGGACGGCAGACGACATCCGGGGAAGGCTACGGTTGCGGACTCTCTAGGTAGGGGCGGCCCTCTGTGGCCGCCCACTAGGTTTGTGCCGCCCGGGCGTCTTCCAACGCCTCAGCGGGAATCAACCTGACCGCAATGACAACCAGCCCCGGGACAATCAACGCGTCATCGAGATGCCCGATAACTGGGATGAAATCCGGTATGAGATCGATGAGTGACAGTAGGTAGGCGATCGCGATGCCCAGGAGCCATTTGGCGGCCCGGGGTGTGCGCGGGTCGCGCCTCACAGCGTCGTACACGCGCCACTCGCGTTTGATCGCGTCGCTGGTGTCGCGGAGACGGTTACCAACGCTGCGATGTGTCAATCAATCGTCTCCGCCAGCACCTTTTCGGCCTGCTCCGCGCGGAAGCGCTTCAGCAGTTCCCGCAATTCCGGGCGCGAATTGGACAGGATCGCCACAGCCAGCAAAGCCGCATTGATTGCGCCCGCTTTCCCGATGGCTAGGGTCCCAACAGGAATCCCGCCGGGCATCTGGGCGGTGGAGAGGAGCGCATCCAGTCCGTCCATCGCCCACCCTTGCATCGGCACGCCCAGCACAGGGATCACTGTCTGCGCGGCGAACACGCCAGCCAGGTGCGCGGCTCCGCCCGCGGCGGCAATGATTACTTCCACGCCCCGACCTTCCAGTCCGCGCGCGTATTCCATGACGGCATCCGGTGTGCGGTGGGCGGAGAGGATGCGGCACTCGTGCGGCACCCGAAACGTCTTCAGCGTGTCCGCTGTGTGGCGCATCGTGTCCCAGTCCGATTTACTGCCCATCACGACAACGACCAGTGAGTCCGTGGGAAGTTGGGCTTCGGATTGCATCGTTATCCTCCAAATTGCGGCAACCACGCCTTGTGCGCGGCGAAGAGGTCGTCCACCATTTTCTGGATGGTGCGAAGGTCCAGCAGGGACGACGTGAGGGGATCGAGGGCTGCCGCCTGGAACGCCTTGCGGGCGTCGCCTTCCAGCGCTGACTGAACGGCAAGTTCCTGAACGTTGATGTTCGTGCGGTTCAGGGCGGCCAGTTGCGGGGGCAGGTCGCCGACAAATGCCGGGTGAAGACCCGCCTTGTCCACGAAGATCGGCACCTCCACACAACAACCGTCCGGCAGGTTGGTGATCAGTCCGGTATTCCGCACGTTCCCGTTGATGCGGGCCGGCTCATCGGTTTCCCGTGCGTTGATGATGACGCTCGCGTATTCGTTCGAGCGTTCCGGAATCACGGGAATCTCACCGGCCGCCTGGCGCCGTACTTCGTCGTAGTGGTTCTGCCAGCCGTTTTTGCACAACTCCAGGTAGTCCCAGCGCGGTGTGGCGAATTGCTCCACCAGTTCCGGCGTGCGCCGGAAGTAGGGTGTGTACTCGCTCATGTGGTGCGTGCTCTCGGTGACGTAGTAGTCGAAGTGCCGCATGACCTCAAAACGGGTTTTGTCCTTCTCGAAGATCTCCGGGCGGTCGAACACGGTCCGGAGGATAGGGTAGGCATCCTCGCCGTCGTACTCGTACCGGAGGTACCACGACATGTGGTTGATACCCGCGCACCAGTAGGAGATATGGTCGAAGTCCAGATCGAAGTATCCCGCCAATTGCTTTGCCGTGCCCTGTACGCTGTGACAAAGGCCGACGACCGTGATATCGGCGGCCTCATACAGCGACCAGGTGTTGATCGCCATCGGGTTGCTGTACTGAAGCATCCACGCGTTCGGGCACAACCGCTCCATATCGCGGGCGATATCCACCAGAACGGGAATGGTGCGAAGGCCGCGGAACACGCCGCCCGGCCCAAGCGAGTCTCCGACGCTCTGGTCGATGCCGTATCTCAGGGGAATCGCAATGTCGTGCTCGAACGGTTCCAGGCCGCCGACCTGGATCATCACGACCACGTAGTCGGCTCCATCCAGCGCGCGCCTGCGGTCGGTGGTCGCTTCCACCACGGTGGGCAGGCCGCGCTCCGAGACGATGCGTTCCGTCAGCGAACGGATCAAGTCCAACCGTCCGGAATCTATATCCATCAGGGAAAGCGTGGAGTCCTGTAACGCGGGGAATGACAGGACGTCGTTTATAAGGTTGCGCGAGAAGATCACACTGCCCGCGCCGATGAATGCGATTTTCATATGCCGCTCCAGGAATATACACCGTGATCGGAAGGTCATGCGCATCCTAGCATCGGGAAGCGGTCTATACCATGACAAAACGGCCCCACCCGAATGGATGGGGCCGCGAATGGTCATCGGGGATCAGCCGAGGATGGCCTTGAGATCCTGATCCGCCGTTGTCGTCGGCTGGATATTGAACATATCCACCAGAACCTGAACCGCCGCCGGAGTCAGGAACGCCGGCAACGTCGGGCCGAGGCGGATGTTCTTGATGCCCAGGTGCAACAGCGTCAGCAGGACCGCCACCGCTTTCTGCTCGTACCAGGAGAGGACGAGCGAAAGGGGCAGGTCGTTGACGCCGCAGTTCAGGGCGTCCGCCAGCGCCGAGGCCGTCACGATGGCCGAATAGGCGTCGTTGCACTGGCCTACGTCCAGCAGGCGCGGGAATCCGGCCGCGGTTCCGAACTCAAGTTTGTTGAACCGGTATTTGCCGCACGCCAGGGTCATCACCAGGCAGTCGTCCGGCACGGAGGTGGCCAGTTCGGTGTAGTAGTTGCGTCCGTGCAGGGCGCCGTCGCATCCGCCGATCAGGAAGATGTGGCGCAGTTTGCCCTCGGAGAAGCCCTTCAGAATCGCTTCGGCGTTGGAGAGCAGGGTGTTGCGTCCGAATCCGACCAGAATCCTCTTCTCCGGCATTTCCTGTGTAAATCCGGGCGCGGCGAGCGCTGATTCGATGACCGGCGTGAAATCGCGGTCCGAAATGTGCTTCACACCGGGCCAGGACACGAGCCCGCAGGTGAAAATGCGATCGGCATAATCGGTGGCGGGGCGCTGGATGCAGTTGGTGGTCATCAGGATCGCGCCGGGGAACGCCTTGAACTCGGTGCCCTGCACCTGCCAGGCGCCGCCGTAGTTGCCAACCAGGTGCGGATAAGCCTTCAGTTTCGGGTAACCGTGCGCCGGGAGCATCTCGCCGTGTGTGTACACGTTGATGCCCTTGCCGGCGGTCTGCTCCAGAAGGGCTTCGAGGTCCTTCAGGTCGTGGCCGGAGACGACGATGGCCTTGCCGGGAACGGGATTCACGTTCACTTCGGTGGGCACGGGATCTCCGTAAGCGCCGGTGTTGGCCTGGTCCAGCAGTGCCATGACCTTGAGGTTGATTTCACCAACCCAGAGGCACTTTTCAAGCAGTGTAGGAACGTCGGTTGGTTCCGATTCCACAAACGAAAGGCCCTCAACGATGGCCGCATACAACGAATCATCTTCATAGCCGAGCATGCGAGCATGCTCCAGGTAAGCCGCGGCGCCCTTCAGTCCGTAGGTCATCAGTTCCTGCAATCCCATCGCGTCCTTGCCCACGATGGAACAGCGGGTCTCCAGGCCGTACTTGTCGGCCATCTTGAGCAAGGTATCCTTATCGGTCTTCAGGTCGCACACCCTCGGGCAGGGCAACTCCTCGGGAGTGACGCCCCTGGCTTCGCAGGCCGCGTCGTACATCCTCTTGGCGGCAACGGCCATGTCGGCTCCGCGGTGGATGTCCTTCACCAGGCGCTCGGGGTCGAACGCCACGTTGGTAACCGTGGTGAAGAGGGCTTCGATGATGAAGATATCGACCGACTTGTCGCTGGCGCCGAGTTGGCGGGCGCGGTGGGCGTACCGCGCGGCGATGCGCGCGGTGTACATCAGAATATCCTGAAGGGCGGCTGTGTCGGCGTCCTTGCCGCAATTGCCGACGGTCAGACAACCGGTCCCGTTAACTGTCTGTTCACACTGGTAGCAAAACAATTGGTTTCTCCTTTGTCCATGCTGAGAACAATCAACCCGCTTGAGAGGGTTGAAGTATTGTTGTCGTACCAGTTGCGACCCGAAGTATGACGGGCGTCATACTTACAGAGGAATTTCCAAATCCAATCAGGCGATATGATAGAGACTGGCAACTGCAACGAAGACATCCGATTGACTGCTCTGAAGCAGTGCTCCCTGCTTTCCGGTATTCCCGAAACGGCGCTTTCGGAACTTGCCGTGGCCACACAAGGGACATCGGTGGAGCGCGGTGGTATCATCTGGATGAACGGGCGCAAGTTGGATTTCTTCGGCCTCGTTGTTGCCGGGTTCGTGAAGATGGTGAAAACCACGCCGATCGGACGCGAGGTAACGGCCGAACTGATAGGGCCGGGGCAGGTGTTCGGTATGCTCGGCGCGGTGGACGGCACGGGGTGCCCGCTGATGGCTCGCGCCGCTACCCTACTGTCGTACATCCGGATACCCAGTTCCGCTTTTCTGCCGTTGTACAACACGTATCCCTCGGTGCGTGACGCGCTTGTCTCGCGGTCGGGATTGAGGCTTAGAAACACGTTTGAAACGCTGGCCATGATGTCCACCGGGCGCGTGGAACAACGGGTCGCGGCCGTACTGCTGACTTTGGCCGGCAGTTATGGTGAAACGGCTGGTCTTGGGGTCCGCATCACGGCGCCCCTGACCCGTCAGGACGTGGCGGATCTGGCGGGTACGACGCTGGAAAGCGCCATCCGCACGCTCAGCCGCTGGGAAAGAGAAGGATTGGCCAGAACCGATCAGCGGTTCATAACCGTCCTTGACGAAGACGCGCTTGCCGGGATTGCAACAGGCGCGAATCGATCATAAACAGAGACCGTCGCCGGAAGGAAGAAGCCCATGCTTTCGGATCGTGAGATAAAAGCCGCGCTCGCGGAGGGAAGGATCGATGTGGGACCGCTGGAGTATCCGGACGTTCAGATCCAGCCCGCTTCCATCGACCTGCGTCTCGGTAACCAGTTCCGCGTCTTCAAGCATGCGCAGAGGGCGTTTATCGATCCCCTGAACGACAACCTCGACGAGTTTACCGAAATCGTGACGGTTCCGGACGGCGAGGCATTCATCTTGCACCCGGGCGAGTTCGTGCTCGGCTCGATTAAGGAGTATGTGCGGATTCCGGCGGACATGGTCGCCAAGGTGGAGGGGCGAAGCAGTCTCGGGCGGCTTGCCATCCTGGTCCACGCGACCGCCGGTTTCATCGATCCCGGATTCGAGGGCAACATCACGCTGGAACTTAGCAATGTGGGCAAAATGCCAGTGGCGTTCTACCCGAATATGCGCGTGTGCCAGATATCGTTTGAGATGCTGTCGAGCCCCGCGGAACGGCCGTACGGCCATCCGGACCGGCGAAGCAAGTATCAAGGCCAGCAGGGACCGACCGCCAGCCGTATCCGGCACGACACCCCCACACGCCCGTCCACATCGTCTCTCGCTGATGATCTGGGTGTGGATGAACCGCCCGCAACGGGCACGGAGAATTGAAATGACCTATCAGGAACGTATCGTCGCTATGACCCGGGCCGCCGGTGAATCCTTCTACCGGAACTGTGAAGCTGTTCCCGAGGAGAAGCGCGAGTGGAAGCCGGCCGAGACGGCGCGAACCGTGCTGGATCAGGCGCAGGAATGCGCAACCACCGGAAACTGGATTATTCCCCTCATCGAGACAGGCGAACCCCGGCCGTTCACGCCGGAGATTGTCGCGATGTTGAAGGAGGAACGCCAGTCTCTGAAAACCATCGCCGACTGCGCCTCCGCCGCCAGGGATGAAATGGAAAAACTGGCGGAGGTCATCCTCGCGGTGCCGGACAGCGCCCTGGATGACGTCATCTCCCTGCCGTTCGCCGAAGGTATGACGATGTCGCGGGCAGAAGTGATGATGATGACTTACTGGAACTACGTTTACCACACCGGCCAGGTCGCCTACATACAGCGCCTGTATGGTGATGTGGAGATGCACGGGTAAGGGAGACCACGATGGCTTACACACTGGAAAACTGCATCGAAGGACTGGAATTCGCCCGTTCGCACTTCTTGAAGCACATCGCCGGATTCCCCGAGGAACACTGGGACTCCAAATTGATTCCGGACTCGAAGAGCGTGCGTGAAACCGTACAGCACCTGATCTCCGACGACCTCGCAACTCTGGAATCCCTGGATACCGGCAGGGATCCGGACTACGAGAACCTGCAGGTCACCGAACCTGATACACAGGCTCTGCTGGCCCTGCTCGCGGAGACACGCGCGAAACTGATAGCGACGTTGCGGGCGAAGTACACAGGCGCTCCACTTGACCAGGAGATCAGCATGTGGGGTTTCCCGTTCAAACTCGCCGCCGGGATAGCGATGATGTCCTCCGAGGACTATTACCACGCGGGACAGGTGACCCTTGTCCGCACGGCGATGGAACCCGAATGGGACTACTACGCGGCGGTTTTCGGGTAGGGAATACGGTAAGGGCGGCTCAATGTGGCATTTGTACCAACTAAATCGTGCAAATGAACGTAGATCGTGTCATTTCGAGCGTAGCGAGAAATCTGCGGTTGCCTGGCTCCCCGCGTGCGGGGAGCAGGGATTACCCGCAGATCCCTCGCATTCGCTCGGGATGACGGCGAGAATTTCCTGAACCGCAGATTCTTCGCTGACGCTCAGTATGACGGACTCTGACGCTTAATCCACGTGATAGTTGGTGTAGATCCCACAGAGGGCCGCCGCTACCATTTGTCAGGCATCACACAACCCCACCCGTAGAACTGCTCCGCTCATCAACTCGTGCATTTGTCCGCACACTATCGCCTTAAGCGGCACGTCCGAGGCGCCTTCAACCCGGATTGTCACGTTGTCTTGCGTGATCATGAACTCCAGTTTCATGTCTCGGATAATAATTCGGAAGCTCAACGACTTCCAGTGTTCCGGCAGTTTCGGATTGACAAACAATGTCTCACCAACCAGGTCCACTCCGCCGAATCCGAACACGGCCGCCATCCACGCGCCGCCCGTCGCGGTGCCGTGAAGGCCGTCGGCCGTGTCCCCGCGTCCGGTCAGGCTTTCGTCCAGATCCTCACCTGCCGTGATGATGAACTGCCTGTAGGCGTCCTCCATGTCGCCCATATCCTTCGCCGTGATGGAGTTGATGACGTAGGACATGGAACTGAAGTTCATGCTCAGGTCGCGGTAGAACCTCCAGTTGGCGCGCCGGATATCCAGCGGTACGTCCTGGCGAAACATGGTTTGCGCCATCACCACATCGGGTTGGTGGATGGCCTGCCAGGGGAAGACCGTGAACCACCACTCTTTCTGCGACTCGCGGAATCCGGGCGGTATCGGCTTGAGTGCGTAGAATCCGTCGTACTGCTCGTATACGCCGGTCTGTTCATTCAACAGGAAAACCAGTCCGTTTGCCACTTCGGTCCAGCGCGCAAGTTCCTCGCTCGAGATGCTCAAACGCCGTTCGACCTTCCAGCGTTCCGCCTCATCCAGCGATTCCAGGGTTTCGACAGCCCATAGCAGGGTGCGGCGCGCGAGATAGTTGGTGTAATAGTTGTCGGTGCTTTCGCAGTGGCCTTCATCGGGACCGGAGACGTCGTCCAGATGATACCTTCCAGCCTTGTCCATCCTCGCCCGTGAGGCGTAGAACCGCGCCGACTCGACCAGCATGTCCACTCCACGCTCTTTCAGATACTTCGTGTCGCCGGTCGCCCAGACGTACTTCATCAGCGTGTAGGCCACGTCACCGTTGATGTGGATGTTCGTGTGCACGAACCGGTACCACGGCGCCAGTTCCTCGTCGCCGTACGGGCCGGCCTGCCAGGCGAATTTGGCGCCTTCGTAGCCGTACTTTCGCGCGATTTTCCGCGCCGGCTCCAGCCCTTCGTACCGCCAGTTGACGCACGTCCGCGCGATTTCAGGGAAGGTGAATGTGTAGAACGGGACGATGTAGAGATCGGTGTCGTAGAACACCGTGCCCTGGTACCACTCGCCTGTCAGGAGTTTGCACGGAACACTCAGGCGGTCCGTGTGGCGCGGGGCCGAGTTCATCAGGCTCATCAGGCAGAAGCGCATGTACTGCTGGGCGAGGTCATCGCCTTCGATTTTGACGTCCATCTTCTGCCAGGTGTCGTCCCACCACGCCTTCTGCGACGCAATGAGCGCCTCCCAACCCGAGGTCATTACCCGGTCGAGTTCCTCGTGGGTATCGACGGCAGTGTTGTGCCGTTCGTCCTCGGTGGAGGTGATGACGATGAACTTGTCGAGCGTGAGTGTGTCGCCATCCTTCGCCTCGAAAGCGAATTCGTTGTAGACCACCTCGTCTTCCAGCAGTACGCGGCGCGAGCATTCACCCTTCACCCGGTGCGCCGTTGCGATGTGCGTTTTAATATCGCGAGCGGGGCTGTGGGCGGTCATACAGCAACGTCCGTCATCGTGACCGTTGCGATGCTCGACCGCGTACTGCTTGTCGCCCTGCAGGTTGGAACGCGTGGTTCCGTCGATTCCGCTTCGGATATCGATGCGGCCCGAATAGTTGACAGGCGTGATCTCGTACCGCATAGCCGCGCAGTGCACGTGGTTCATATCGGCGTAGCGTTGCATGCGGATCCGCGTGGTCCGGCCGTCTGCCGTCGTCAGGTCATACGCGTACGTGTAGACGGCGGTGCGCAGATCGTACTCCTGCCGGAAGTCCGACACGGTTCCGCGCGAAAAGGCGAGTTCGCGGCCGTCGATGAGAACCTTCACGAACAGCGGATTGGGCAGATTCGCGACGGATCCGCTGGGCTTCGGGTCGTCGAACTTGGTATCGTCGAGGTAGCGCCGTTCGTGGGCCGAGGGCGGGATGCTTTTTATCATGTTCGCCTCGTCGAATACGCCCGAGACGATAGTGGTTGGATAGCGCCCCCGTCTATGCTCCAGAAGGTTTCCCTTCAGCGCAAGGTAGCCGTTGGCAACGGTGAACACGGAATTGGCGGATTCCAGCGACGGCTGATCGGTATCGGTTTTGGTTATCTTCCAGGCATCGATGCTCATACGTCCCTCCGGCCGGTCAGGCCTTGAGCAGAAGGTTGTGTTTGAGGATGAGTTCGGGCAGTCCGCCGTGAACCACGTGGGCGGCGGCCTGGTAACTCTGTTGCGTGGTATCGTGGTTGGGAAGCGCGACGGCGCATCCGACACCGGATGCTCTCAACGAGATGATGCCCGGCTCCGTGTCTTCCAGGCCGACGCACCGGCAGTAATCCTTGCGCGGAATCGACATCTGGTAGAGGGCGATGGTGTACAGGTCGCGGTGCGGTTTCAACCGGGCTTCGCTGGCGTCGGTGGCGCACACGAAACCGTCGTATGCCGACATATAATCGGCGAAAAACGCGTCCAGGTCCGACAGGATGATGTCGGGTAGTGGCCACTCGGCGGCCTCCTCGCGCATCACTTCGAAAATGGCGCGGATGGTGGCGTGCGTCTCGTAGGCGATGGAAGCCGTTACCAGCCCGATGCGGGCGGGACGCTTTTGGAATCGTCTTCCAAGGTCCGCCAGTCGCTTCTCGGCCTCTGCCTTGTCGCCCGGGCAGTGCGCCAGCAGAACCGGGGCCAGTTTCGACGCGTGTTCGCCCAGAAAACCCTTGATGAGCGCAAGGAAAACTCCGTAACCGGGCATCGGCTCGACCAGGTGCCGACTGCTGTCGCCCAGCAGTTCACCCGATAGACGCTTGCCTTCTCCGCGTTCGACAAGCCGCAGTATGGAGTGATAGCGCAGGTAATAAACGTCCAGCGCGGCGGACACAAGCGCCGAGTGGTGCGAAACGTCAAACGCATTTCGGTACCGTTCCTCAAACGTATGCGCCAGCACGGACGCATTTTCGGACGTGACATCGCCGGACCCGACCAGAGCGTTGAATTCGGGATCGGACAGAAGGGACTCGAGCCCGCAGTTCACGGCGTCGATGCGGATGTCCTTCAGGCGATGCCTGTCGTCCATGCACGCCAGCGTCCACAGCAGGGCTTCTATGAAGGCCGACCGCAGGGCGTCGACGTCCAGATGCGCCTCATATCGGTTGACCAGAAACTCGGTGTGCCGGAAGTTGCTGTTGCCGATGACGTACGGGTAATCGAGCGTGCGGTCCAGTCCCGGCCATTCCTCGCGCGTCATCCGGTTGGTGAAGCGGCGGACCATGTACTCCAGCGAATGAAGCGCCAGCGGTTCGGTAGTTGTGGATGTGCCGTCCATATCCACGGCGAAGGCGGCGATGCGGTCCATCGGTTCCGTTACCTTGGGCGCAAGAGGGTAGACTTCAACGGGGCTGTAGACGTAACCGAGGTTGCGGACAACGGCGACCTCGGACGCGCCGATTTCGTCTGCTGTTTTCCTCATCAGAACAGCGGCGTCTTCCACAGACAGGTATTCAGCAAGTTTCTTCATTGGGTTAAGGCAGATGCGAACGGACCTCCCCCTAACCCCCCGGCCCCCTTCCCCTAGGGGCAAGGGGGTGCCCGAA
>Ga0302251_1000877_pt1 | contig 22392 bp, 22 predicted proteins | sample AAG_RA_Gln_MG_FD_193534 | JGI IMG/M metagenome (GOLD analysis project Ga0302251, IMG submission 193534) | Enriched activated sludge microbial communities from anaerobic digester in WTTP, New Holstein, Wisconsin, United States - AAG_RA_Gln | ecosystem: Engineered > Bioreactor > Anaerobic >...
GGAAATCGGAGAGATCCAGCAGGAATTTGGCAGCATAAGCATGGATTCCCTCTAATCTTTTTTTATAAGATCCCACTACCAAAAACCAGAGTAATTGAGGAGATTCCCAGATCTCTTTATTGAAGGTTCAGTGGTTCCCTGTAATCTTCAAGTATCTGGATCACAAAATTCTGATGCTCCTCAAGTGACTGCCCGTCATCGGGGGACTGCAGGTAGGCAACGGCGTAGAGAAGCAGGAGTGCATTGTCAAGATTCAGGGTGTCCTGATCCTCAATCTGCTCTGGTTCGAGGTTCACCGCAAGGTAAGGAATATCGACCGGCTCAAACCCTGTCAGTGAAAAATCACTCACAAGGGCTTCTTCCAATGCCACAGCCCGGTCCTGAACTATCTGAAGTGCCTTTTGCAGGGCAGGGCTCGAATCGTCTGAAGGAAGCCTGGCCAATGCCTTCGAGACATCCGTCACTGTCTTTGCATACAACCCGAACTTAAATGACAATACCGCTGAAGCGATATCATGTGCGGTCTCCTCATCAATCCTCCCGAAAAAGGGAGTCATGCGATAGATATAATCATACAGGAACTTTTCCATGGATTCTTCCTCATTCTCTTTGCAGTGTTCCGGATACTGGTTCGGCAATGAACCCTCTTATCAGAAATCGGATGCCTCCACCCATACAGGGATTTGAGTATGGATGATCTCCAATCGCAGAGAAACCCAGACGATGCGTGGCCTGCAGGGATCAGCCCGGTAGCAACATGGATGCGGCAGCCTTCCCTCATTGTCCAGATATGAACACCTCCCCGATTGAGGATGGCGAGAGCGAGCCCCTTCCATGCAGACATTGATTTCGGGATCGTTCTTCTGAGCATGATACCCCTCCGTTTTTTTATCAGAGACCTCAGGATCCGGCAGCGGCATGATACCAAGAGAATGTGGGGATACCACCTAAAAAAGATTTCAATATTTCCCCGGCCCGGGTTTTTTTTAAAAAAACCCGTCCCAGATGGTTTAAACGTGATGGGAGTGAAACGTTCAGGTATGAAGGTGTGCATTATGTGCGGGGGAGAGGGAACCCGGCTCCGGCCACTCACGTTTGAGCGCCCGAAACCCTGTATTCCCATTGTAAACCGCCCTTCAATTGAACACCTGGTCTCCCACCTCTCCAACCTGGGATTCCGTGACATCGTGATCACCCTTGGGTACATGGGTAACGTAATCGAGGAAGCCCTCGGTGATGGATCTCTCTTTGGGGCAGAGATCACCTACGTCCATGAAAAGACCAAACTCGGAACCGCCGGAAGCGTGAAGAATGCCCAGAAATTCCTGGAAGACCACGATTTCCTGGTAGTTGGGGGTGATCATGTGACCGATCTCAACCTCCTGGAATTCTACCGCGAGCATTCCCGAAATCCGGCAACAGTCTCCATCGGTCTCATCAGCATCGATGAACCCGGAGAGTACGGAATCGCTGAGATCGATGCAGATTTCCAGATAAAGCGTTTCAAGGAGAAGCCCTCTCCAGGAGAGATCTTCTCTAACCTTGCAAGTACCGGCATCTACGTGTGCCGTCCCGATATTTTTGATGCGATTCCTCGCGGCAAAAAATATGACTTTGCACGCGACCTCTTCCCGGATCTCATGGAACACGGCCATGTTCTGAGAGCGTGGCTCGCCCGGGGGAACTGGACTGATGTGGGAAATCCCGCATCGCTTCGCCAGGCTGAACGGTGGATGCTCCAGGACATACCCTATACCAGTATTAGCGGCGACCTGACAATCAGAGCGGGTCAGATCCAGGGACCCGTTCAACTCGGCAGTTCCTTTTCCATGGGAGTGAATTCCCGCCTGATCGGGCCCGTCGCAATCGGGATGGGCACTTCCCTTGGCGACAATGTCCTTATCGGACCTTATACGAGTATCGGGGAGAACTGCCACATCAAGAGCAGTGCCAAGATATTTTCCTCATCGGTGTACAACCGTGTCGTTATTGGCAGGAACAGCACGGTATCGGGAAGTATCATTGACAATGATTCCGTGATAGGAGATGACTGCAGCCTTGAAAATGATACCGTGATAGGGCCCAGGGTTGTGTTCAGAAACGGGGTTGTGGTTCATTCAAGAACAAGAATATGGCCTGAAGTGGTCGTACCGGATGGGACGATTGTCAAGGAACACCTTCTGAACGATAATTATGCGGTTAAGTGCGAGGGATCCTAAGCCTTCTTGACAAGCCGGTGTGTGATGGCAACCAGGGGATGCCGGGCGTAATCGAGTACCTGGATGTCATCCAGTGAACGGAGGTTCATCGCACGCGCGGTCCGCTCCATCCCGAGTTCGATATCTTCGTTCACTTCGATCACATACGCATCGAGTGATTTGATACCCATCTTTTTCGCCGCGATAGCACGATGATGCCCGTCAACAAGGATCAGTTTTCCAGGCCTCCTCACCACGATAAGGGGTTCCGCAAGTCCTTTCTTTATCTCGTACATTCTCCCTTCGAGCTCATCCTCGTAGATACGCGACTGTGTCGGGAGGAGCTCGTCAATGGGGACAACTTCCCTCTTGAGTTCAGGTGAAATGCCATGAAGGGTTTTGAGAGTGGTTATGAAATTGAAGACCTTTTCAGGTGATACATGCTCGATTTGCGAGCGGATAACATCGGTATTGGAGATGATACCCAGGAGACGGTTCTGTTCATCGACGACGGGAAGCTTCTGGATCCCTGATCGGAATATCACTCTCGCTGCATCATTGATGCTCATGTCAGGGTCGGCAACGATGAGGTTTTCTGACATGACATCCCGGATCGATGTGGATGTAGACTGGAAGAGCAGGTCCCTGGCCGCAACATATCCCACAACCTGTGAACCGTGTACCACAGGAAACCCATCATGGCCGGTCTTCTGGATCTTCTCCATGACTTCAAGGATGGTCCCATTGATATCAACGGTCACCACATCGTAGGTCATGTAGTCCCGGACCTTCTTCTTATCCATCAGATCTCATTTCTGGCTGAAAAGACTAAAAACCATCGACAAAAAAGGGAGATTATTCGATTTTTATGCTGCTGCCCCGCTCTTCTTTTGATTTTTTCATCCTGACTTCAAGAACCCCGTTCTTGAAACTCGCAGTGGCGCCTTTTTCAGTCACACTGTGGGGAAGAGCTACCTGCCGGGCCATGGAACCGTACATCCGCTCTCTCACGTAGTACCCTTCCTCCTTCTCCTCCTTGTCCATCTTCCTCTCGCAGGATATTTCAACAGTGCTGGGATTCACAAGCGTCACAGAGACATCGTCCTTGTCCACTCCGGGCAGATCCGCGACAATCATGACCTCGTCATCGTGCTCCCTGACATCGACCCGGAATTCACCCCGGATTGCAGGAAGCATTCTGTCTGCCACTCCACCCGGCGGAAGAAGGCGGTCCCCGACTCCCCAGAACCGGTTCTCCATCTCCGCCATTATATCCTCAAAGTCGCGCATCATCCAGGCGAATGGGTATCTCCTTCTGTATGCCATTGGAAACCTCCTTTCCTCTGCCAACGGCAATTGCCGCTGGACTACCCATGTGTTAGGGTTTATAATATATAAAAATATTTAACACGGCAACTATGAAAGTCTCGCAACACCAGTCTGCAATGTTTATTTTCCCATGAGAGAAACCTGATAAGGATGAGCGCTCAGCAAAAAGGAAAGAAAAAGAGAAAGACGGCATCCACCTGGACCGCAGGGAAGATCGGGATTGTTGTTCTCTGTGTCGGGTTTGCAGTGATCATGGTGCTCAGCTCGCTCGGTTCCGGCTGGCTCCTCTCACTCAACCCTGCTTCAAGCGGAGATAACGTGATCGTCGGGGTTACATTCTACGATGGGCTCAACCGCCCGGTTCTGACAACGAGTTCACGCACCTTCAATTCGTCGTCTGAAGCAGGGGATATGATATGGATGTGCGGACAGTTTGCGATGCGCGTGAACGGGACCAGCCAGAAGGAACTAATCTCTATCCCTTCCTACAATTACTATTATGGGGAGGCAAAATATGCCCTCTTCTCCCCGGAATGGGACACTCTCGCGATGCACGTTGAAGGAATGCGGCAGGGCGAAAGCAAGAAAGTCACACTCCCTTCTCTCCAGGGTTTTGAACGTGATATGACCCCTGAAGAATTCAATGGGATCGGAGGGAATTACACCACAGTGGTTATCGGCGACCAGATTCTTCTTGCTTTCGCTGAAAATCCCACAGTATCACTCGAGGAAAATGTAACCCCCCAGTATGTGATCCGCACGGGATACGTCACGCAGAAGACCGCAGAGAGCGTCCGGGTCAACTATGCATACCCGCTCGCTGAGATATCACTGGTGCAGGTCAACTAGACCTGGCACACCAGAATTTTTTTATAGCAACTGTTCATTTTCTTCTGCATGGTACTTCGAGTGATCTACTTCTTCCAGGATGGATGCATGGCATGTCATGAACAGAAACCAATCCTTGAAGAGGTTGAGCGGAACTGTAACATTGCTGCCGACAGGATCAATCCACTCAAGAACAGAGCTGCAATTAAGGAATTTCGACTTTCAGTCACTCCGACCATAGTGATCCTGAAAAACGGTACTGAGGTGAAAAGGTTCGAGGGCCTGGTTCACAGGGAACCGCTGGAAGAAGCAATCCGCAGATTCTATATCGGGTAGCCAAATATTCTCTTTATTCGACGTGCCTCAATTCTTGCTCCCTCGTTTTTTAAAATCCCGCCCCTCCTTACTTTTATCCTGGAAACCCTGATCCTTCGCTGACCTGCCTTGTACACCTCCCCCACAACAAATGGTTCCTCTCCCGGCACCGTGACATGGACTGACGTGGTTGTCCTTCCATTATGGATCGCGATGCGGACGGTCACATCGTCAACCTTTCGCGTCCACAGCGTGGTGATCTCTGGCGCTGTTGCCTTCTTTACCCGTGCATTACCACATTCAATGGCAGTGACCTCCACGCCGAAAAATTCCTCGCCGCACTCCGCTACAAAATGATCTCCAAGGCGACAGGCCTCGTTGTTGTCCATTTCGACCTGGCACACTCTTGATGTCGCTTCCATGCTTACGATTGTCCTGACATAGATGGCTTTCCTTGTTTCAGATGCAGTGATTGGATGCACACCACCACATACAAGGCACCGCGCAACAGGGTTTCGCCCCTTCGCCATGATCAGGTGTTCAGTCAACTCGTTGCATACCTGGCAGGTATGTTCCTCAATCCTCTCCATTTCCTTTACCAATCCAGTATACCATTGGATTTTTAGAGAATATACACTTTGACGTTACATCCACGCCGATACATGTGGATCCCCCCGGATGCCAAAATCAACATTATTACGGGCGTTTTTTTTTATGGCAAATCCTGAATTCTTACCACGATAGGCTGGAAAATACCACCGCACAGACACCCCCGAAGAGCGTTGCGAGAAAGTTGGTCCCGGCATTTCCTATCATACCAGGATTCTCTATTATTGCTCCTATGAGGCTGTCGATATTCGTACCGATGAATCCTGCCAGCACACACCCAATGGCGGTTGGAATGTCGATGATACCGAGAAAAAAGGACAGCAGTGAAATGAGGAACGCGCCAATCACGGAAACCGCTTCCCCGATGAAGGTTACACCCCCGTTCGTCCCCGCAGGTACCCGTGCAAATGATGTGATCATGATCGGATCACCACCTGTAACCCCTATCTCGCTCGCCATGGTGTCCCCTGCAGCAGTTGCGACGCTCCCGACAAAGAGGGCCAGGAACACGGGTGATGCAGTGACACCCCAGAGGACGGCGGCGGCTGCCGCTACACTCCCGTTTGCAAACACGTTCAGGTATCCCCTGGCCCCGCCATGAGCCTGTTCTACGCCGATTCTGTGTTTATATTCGTATTTGTACCTGGTACTGGCTGATCCGAGGATGAAAAATGCCAGGACAACAAGGAACCACCGGATATCTGCAAAAATGATCAGGATAATACCGATCAGAGCCGCAGAGAGGAGTCCGCTCACGTCAGCAGTCTTGGTGCGATATGAAAAATACCCGAATGCAAATGCAATCGCCACCGCAATCGCAATCAATGCGATATCAGCGTGATAATTCAGCTCATCGATAAGGAACATTGTCATCCCGATGCCGAGTGCCTCGATCATCAGGGCATCTTCACGCTCCTGGAGAATCGCCTTTAAAAGCACCGCAACAATGATTCCGAAGAGCACAACGAGGGGAGACCAGCGGTTGAGGTATGCCATGACAAGCGTGCACCCCATCACGGCAGCAATCACATAGGCAAAGTACGAATAGATGCGATCAATGTTCTCCTGGAACGCGAGTTCTCCCATTACAAGTATCGTGAGAGTGCAGCAGAATACGAGCAGAGGAAGAATGGAGATACCGTACAAAATCGCAATCGGGATAAGAGCCAGGGCAAAGTACCTGGTCCTATTGATAAGGTACAGCACCATGGAGAATATGATCACCATGATTGCAACGATCCACGGCGGCTGGATGTATGGCGCGATGAAGATGAAGGAGAGCATCAGCACTGCTGCAAGACGTTCTCCCAGGTGGTTCATCATTCGTTTTTTTGTTGGTCTCATTGGAATAAGAGTTTTGTCAGTGAAACACAGTGACAAATTTTCCTGGATGGCCGTTATGATTGCTGCGTTTCGCTGATCCCGGTCGTGACAGCGGTATTTGGGTTTGATTAGATATATCTCCTGAAAACACCCATATGTAAAAAATGTCGCCGTCTCGGGATCTCCCCAAGAACTATGACTTTTCTGAGGTTGAACGGCGCTGGCAGAGCGTCTGGCGCGATGAAGATCACTATTTTGACCCGAATTCCACGAAGAAGAAATATATCATAGATACCCCACCCCCCTATCCCACCGGGACTTTTCACATAGGCAATGCATTCAACTGGTGCTACATCGATTTCATCGCCCGTTATAGGCGGATGTCAAATTATAACGTGATGTTCCCCCAGGGCTGGGACTGCCACGGGTTGCCGACAGAGGTGAAGGTAGAGGAGATCCACGGTATTACGAAAAACGATGTCCCCCGTGAAGAATTCAGAAAGATGTGCCGGGAGCTGACCCTCGCAAATATAGAGAAGATGCGCCGGACTCTCCGACGCATGGCGTTCTCTGTTGACTGGAGCCACGAATACATCACCATGCTCCCTGCATATTTTTCCAAGACCCAGCTCTCCTTTTTGAAAATGCTTTCAAAGGGGTATATTTACCAGAGCGAACACCCGGTAAACTTCTGCACCCGGTGCGAGACTGCCATTGCATTTGCAGAGGTCGCATATGAACCAAGGGAGACAACACTCAACTATTTCGATTTTGACGGCCTTGAGATCGCGACCTCAAGACCGGAACTTTTGGCTGCCTGCGTTGCAGTGGCAGTTCATCCAGACGATGAGCGTTATAAAAACATGGACAAAAAGAGCCTCACCGTGCCTCTTTTCGGACATTCCGTACCACTCATCAATGACCCCGCGGTGGACCCGGAATTCGGGTCCGGTGCGGTGATGATCTGCACCTTTGGTGACAAACAGGATGTGCACTGGTGGAAACAGCACAACCTGGATCTCCGGAAGGCAATCGATCGCCAGGGCCGGATGACGCACCTTGCCAAGAAATATGCAGGGATGAAGTCATCCGAATGCAGGAAAGCTATCCTTGAAGATATGAAACGTGAGCGGATCCTGACACGCCAGGAAGCCCTCGAACAACGAGTCGGCACCTGCTGGAGGTGCAAGACGCCCATCGAGATCATGAGCGAACGGCAATGGTTCGTGAAGATAGAACCTGATGCGATCATGAAGGCGGCGAAAGAGATCTCCTGGAACCCCGAGCATATGTTTCTCAGGATGGAGAACTGGGTTGGGCAGATGGAATGGGACTGGTGTATCTCCAGGCAGCGGATTTTTGCAACACCAATCCCGGTCTGGTTCTGCACATCCTGCGGAGAGATGATGGTGCCTGATGAGAATGAACTCCCCATCGATCCCACAAAGGACCTTCCATCCCGTCCGTGCCCTACATGTGGTTCCCGCGACTTTTCGGGTGAAGAGGATGTCCTCGACACCTGGATGGACTCATCCATCTCCGTCTTGAACGTCACGGGATGGGATGGTTCGTCCAGGCCTCCGCTCTTTCCGGCAGAACTGCGGCCACAGGGTCATGATATCATACGCACATGGGCATTCTATACCATCCTCAGATCCGTAGCCCTCACCGGTTCGAGGCCCTGGGACCAGATCCTCATCAACGGAATGGTACTCGGTGAAGACGGCTACAAGATGAGCAAGAGCCGGGGCAATGTCATCTCCCCCGAAGACATCACCGAAAAATACGGGGCGGATGCGTTGCGGCAATGGGCAGCGCTTGGTGCAGCCACGGGTTCGGATATCATGTTCAACTGGAACGATGTCATCGCTGCCTCCCGTTTCCAGACAAAATTCTGGAATATCGCCCGTTTTGTCCATATGCAGCTCGACCACCAGCCTTTTAATCCTGATATTCCGGCAACGGCACTCGCCGATCGATGGCTACTCTCCAGGCTCGATGATACAGTCCGTGATGTGACCGCAGCCATGGAAGAGAGCCAGTTTGACAAAGCACTCAAATTGATTCGCGAATTCTCATGGGATACCCTTGCAGACAATTACATCGAGCTCGTCAAGGGGAGACTCTATGCAAGGGATGCCACCCGGGACGGGGCATGCAGGGTGCTGCACACCGTGCTCGACACCCTCTGCCGCCTTATTGCGCCATTCACCCCATATTTCGCAGAGGAATGCTATTCCTACCTTGGCAGGGGAAGTGTTCACGCATGTTCATGGCCTGTTGCCGGCCCGGAGAATACCGAGGTGCGGAGGAACGGCGATTTACTGGTAAAGATCGTCTCAGAACTGCGGAGATACAAACACGAAAAGGGCTATGCACTGAACGCTCCTATGGGAAGAATTGCTGTCTTTTCCTGTCCTGTCAATGACGATGCGGGCGATGCTTCGAGAGCACTCAATGCACAGGTTGACTGGCATACTGAACCTCCCCGACTGGAGAAGGTCCCTGGAGTTCTCCAGTTCAACATGTCGGTGATAGGACCGCTGCTCCGGAAAGATGCGGGTGCATTCATGAAGGCTGCCCGTGCCCTTCCCCCCGAACTTCAGGCCAGCCCTCCCGAATCGATCGATATAGGTGGAAAGGAGATACCCATCCCTGATGGGGCATTCTCACTCCAGTATACGTACCTTGAAGCAGGTGAGCGGGTTGATGTTCTCACCATCGACGAAGTGATCGTGACGATTCACACCACTCCCTGATTGCCTTTTCCGCAAAGGAGGCGAGTTCCTCCTTTTCGAGTTCCCCGTCAACAACAAGGAACCGGGAGGGCTCCTCTGCTGCAAGGGTGAGATAATGCTGCTGGACTTTTTCGAGTATCGAAGATTCTTCAAAATGCTCTTTTTTCCCCGATTCCTTCTTCCTGGCGAGAGCAACCTCCACAGGCAACACAATGAGAAGCGTATGATCAGGCGGGATCGTCCATCCGTTGTGCACGTTGCGGAGCCATGCGAGGGGGTCCGGCAGTATCGCTTCAAGGGTAGCCCACTGGTAAGCATACCTGCTGTCCGTATAACGGTCAGAGATAACCGGAACTCCCCTGGCAATCGCCGGGCGGATGATGGATTCAAGGTGGGCAGCATGGTCCGCGGCAAAGAGAAGAGCTTCAGTGACCGGATCCACTTCCTCTGCAATTGCCCGCCTCACCTGATCCCCGATCCAGGTAGCCCCAGGTTCTCTGGTGAACACGGCACCAATATCGGAGAGGGAATGCTGCAGTGAGGAAAAAAGGGTGCTCTTTCCGCTACCGTCAATTCCCTCAAGCGTGATCAGGACCATACGCCCCTCCTGAGATCTGCAAGGGGGATATTTCCATGGTGAACCGCGGTTGCAACGATTGCACCATCGAATCCAAGGGCATCGAGCGTGTCAAGATCTCCCGGTGATGCCACGCCACCCCCGTACAGGAGAGGCTTTTCGAACAGTTCCTTCATCCCTGCAAGTAGGGATTCATTGATGCCTTTTCCTGTACCGACTGCCCCGATGTTGAGTATGATTGCTCCCGAGAAGTCCCATTCACGTGCTTTTTTGAGAAGATCCCCCGGGTGTTCCCCTGTTGGGAGGACCCGCTCAGCCTTCATGTCAATGCTCATGTACCCTCCCGGATATTCATGAAGGGTATGATATGTTGTTTCCGTTGCTGCGATATCAATAATCCCGGGGATATTGAGATATTCCGAGGGATTCCTGCATCCCCGGTCGACATAACATGCATCCACAAGAGCGCTGCAGGCAGTGACCTGCGCTGTATGGTCTCCGACACCCAATATACGATCCAGATCGGCGATATAGAGATACCTGGGAGAGAGTGCCTCCACATATTCCCCGGGTTCTGTTGAGGGCGAGAGCCCCCATGTGAGCGGCTGGTAATTCTTCCGCTTTCCAGAAACACCGTGAACCACCTTTCCCCCCTTCAAATCAACGGCTAAAATCAAATCCATGGTGCAGCGCAATCACTATTAGCAAGAAGGATCATTAAATCCTATGCAATTATTAGTCAGCCCGAGGGACATAGAGGAGGCCCGGCGTTCTCTTGCTGCTGATATCGTGGATGTAAAGAGGCCATCCGAGGGATCACTTGGTGCGAATTTTCCCTGGGTTGTGCGAAGTATCAAGGATTTATCGGATAAGCCAGTGAGTGCTGCGATAGGGGATTTTCGATTTCTTCCCGGTGGAGCGGCCATGGCAGCGTATGGAGCTGCATGCGCAGGGGCAGACTTTGTCAAGGTGGGATTGATGTTCAATGGATCTTCCAAGGCAAAGGACCTCATCGAGGCTGTTGTCAGGGCAGTCAAGGACGAATATCCGGAGAAGAAGGTGGTGATCGCGAGCTATTCCGACTATAAAAGGCTCCGAACCATTTCGCCATTTACCATGTCGCCGATTGCTGCTGATGCGGGTGCCGATGTTGCCATGGTTGACACGGGGAAGAAGGACGGACGCAGTACGTTTGAATTCATGAGTGAAGAGGAACTTGTAAAATTCTGCACGATGAACAGGGACCGGGGCATGATGACTGCTCTTGCAGGTTCTCTCTGTTTTGAAGATATACCCATCCTGAAGAGGATCGATCCGGATATCATCGGTGTCCGCGGGATGGTATGCGGGGGAGACCGGACTAAAGGTATCCAGGAACACCTTGTTGACCGTCTGGTAAGGATGGTGCAATGACTATGTTCAGGGAAAAACTCGAAGCCCCCCTGGCCCTTACATTCGATGATATCCTCCTTGTCCCCGCCCCCTCGCTCATTGAGCCGAATGAAGCTGATATCCACAGCAGGTTCTCAAGGAACATTCCTTTGAATATTCCGCTCGTGGGAGCGGCCATGGACACGGTCACCGAGTCTTCTATGGCGATCGCACTTGCCAGGGAAGGTGGAATCGGAGTCATCCACCGGAACATGTCTCCCGAACAGGAGGTTGAAGAGGTACGCCGGGTCAAGCGGGCGGAGGAACTGATCGAGAGAAAGGTTGTGACGGTAAGCCCCTCAACGAGTGTGGCTGAAGTTGAACGCGTCATGGTGGAGCAGGGCATTGGAGGGGTACCTGTAATCGATGAAGGAAAGATCGTGGGGATCATCAGCAGGAGGGATGTCAGGGCGATTGCGAGCCGCCGGGGTTCCGAACACGTCCAGACCATCATGACGAGGCAGCCCATCACTGCCGGCGAGAACATCTCCATGGAGCAGGCGCTCGAGATCATGTATACCAGCAAAGTGGAGCGTCTCCCCATTGTCGACAGCACGGGGCACCTGATCGGTATCATCACCATGCAGGATATTCTCGAGAAACGTCAGTATCCGAATGCCACACGCGATGGCAGGAAGAGACTGCGGGTTGCTGCCGCAGTTGGACCATTTGATGTCAACCGTGCCAACCTCCTTGACGAGTGCGGTGTCGACGCGCTGGTCGTTGACTGTGCCCACAGCCACAACCTCAAGGTAGTAAAGTCCATCAAGGACATCAAGGGCAGCGTGAAGGCAGACATCGTGGCAGGCAATATTGCTACCTCTGAGGCCGCAGCAGATCTAATAGATACTGTCGATGCGCTCAAAGTGGGAATTGGTCCGGGCTCTATCTGCACGACACGTATTGTCGCCGGTGTAGGCATTCCCCAGATAACCGCAATTGCCAATGTCGCCGATGTGACCGCCGATACGGGAATTCCTGTAATTTCCGACGGCGGCATACGTTTCAGTGGTGACGTTGCCAAGGCAATCGCCGCCGGTGCGGACAGCGTGATGATCGGAAGCCTTTTTGCAGGGACTGATGAATCCCCCGGAAGAGTCATCACCATGAAAGGGCGGCGGTACAAGCAGTACCGCGGCATGGGATCCCTTGGGGTAATGAGCGGTGGTGTCTCGAGCGATCGGTATTTCCAGAAGAAAGAAATTGGAAAGACCAAGTTCGTCCCCGAGGGGGTTGAGGGGGTAACCCCGTATGTCGGTACGGTTTCCGATGTGGTCTACCAGCTGGTGGGAGGGCTCAAATCTGCGATGGGATACACAGGTTCCAGGACTGTTGAGGAGATGCACACAAAGACAAGGTTTGTCCGGATCACCACCGCAGGGCATACCGAGAGCCATCCGCACAATATCATGATCACTGACGAAGCGCCCAACTACCGGCTTTCAGATTGAGCTCCTCAAACCTTTTCAACCGGAAATCAACACCCTTTTAATATTTCTTAAAAGTGTGTGCATTTGCCCTGAAGGGAATCAAATAATATTTCACTCCATTAATGCGGGCGATGCACCAGTTTTTTATATAGTGGATACTAACATAAAGTAATCAATGCTGGATCAGGTCGAGGTCTCAAGAATCCTTGATATCCTTGGAAACCGAAACAGGCGCCGCATTATCGAACTCCTGAGGCAGAAACCCTGTTTTGTCACAGAGATATCCGACCGCCTGGTGCTCTCTCCAAAAGCAGTGATTGAGCACCTACAGTTGATGGAGCGGGAAGAGATCCTCTCCTTCCGCCTGGATGATCGCCGGAGAAAATACTATTACCTAGCCAATGACATCGACGTGATGGTCAGACTCCTTCGGCAGGAAGAGGTCACCATGGCAATCAGGGATAACTCCCACAGGCTGCGTTCTTCACTTGTGCGACTCCAGAAGATGATTGAAACGCGGGAAGAACTCGCCGACAGCCTGAAGAACCTTGAGAAGGATATCGACCAGCAGATCAAGGAGATCATCTCATTCGGCCAGGATGTTCTTGAGAACGAGACCCAGATCGATCTCCTCATCAGCCTTGCCCACTGCAACCTCAATATCCAGGAGCTCTCGGAACTCGTCGAGGCTCCAAGGGATGCCGTATCCGATAGTCTTGAGAAGCTGCAGAAAAAACATATCATTGAGAGGGAGGGAGAAACCTTCCGAATCTGTGATGCCCATGCCCAGTAACGACAACCCCTACGATGAATTTATCAGGAACCTTTCCCGTGTGGTCGAGGATCTTTTAAAGAACCTCCCGCAGGAGGAGGTAACACATATCATAGGGTGCACTATTATCAGCGGGAATGGAGCCAACCTGCCACAATTCATCATCAAAAAGGACGAGAGCGAGGAGGAGATCAGTTACGAGGTAATCGAGGGGCCCGACAGGCTCTTTGTGACTGCCAGGCTTCCTGTTCAGATGAATTCGGCGCCATATGCGGATATTACCCCCGATTCACTGCATATAATCGTGAATGAGAAGCGCACTCAGGTTCCCCTGCCCTGCAGAGTCGATGTGATCCACAGTTATTACCAGGTCCGCCACGGCATGATCGATATTATTTTGAAGAAGAAACCTCTTGCAACGGCGAATGCCGGCAACCAGGAATGAAAAGAGACAGACAATAGGTGATTTCCCTTTTTTTATGTGAAAATGGCTAATCCATTTTCATTCCTTGTGCATATGTTTTTTATTCGAATCATGAAGATTTTTTTATGATCTTTTTAAAATTGTGTCTGTTCCAGGCTGGAGAGAGGGAAATATCAGGGATTCTTACCCCTCTCATGAATTTTATGCCTGGATACCCGGACCTGCCAGCACCCATTCCGATATGCGGTTCTTGTCCACGCGGAATTCACGGAACTGGTGGAGAGACACGGTGAGATCCCGGGTGAAGGCGAAATACCCAATCTGTGTCGTCCTGCAGAGGTTCATGGCCATTTCCATCAAGCCTCTCGGGTCGGGTCGAGATTCCCCAAGCCATATATGGAAAATGTTTCCCCCGTCGACAATGGGGAAAAAGACATGCTCGATAGACATGCGTTCTGCCATTGTCACACTGGCACCTGGTGCAACATGGGTTCCGTTTGTGTAATAGATTGGAAGGTCCCGGGTTGTGCCTAGCCTTGGGAGGGCTTTCTCGAGGTCTCCCTTGATCACTTTTCCCGCTCCCTCGCGGTATTCCTTGTTGAGGAGATCGGCAACGGCAAAACGCTGCCCTGTTGTCTCTGCAGGGGTCCTGGCAAGGGCTATCGTCATATTATGCCTCTTGGAAAGCTCGTGTGCATAGATCTCCATCTGGGTCATTGCAAGCACTGCAAGCTTGAACGCATCCCTGGACTCGTGGAGCTGTGAACCGACATGGTGCTGCACCATCTCGTTGACGCCAACCACCCCTATTGTGTACACGAGCCCTTCGAGATCGACGGCAACTGCCCCCCGTTCACCGGTAATGGGATCTTTGGGGCGCTGCATGGCAAACGGCATCCTTCCCTGCGAGCGTATTGCCTCAAGCCACCGCCTCTTGATATGAAAGACCTCCACGCACAGGTCCATGAGCGCACGGAGTTCGGCAAAAAGCCGCTCGTTGTCGCCCTCAGCGCGGTATGCGGCCCTCGGGCAGTTCAATGAGACCACCTGCCATGAGCCCATGGAGAAGTGTTTTCCATCTTTAAAAATCAGTTTCTGATCGAACTCTGAATCCTTATCGGCTACCGCCGAGAACTGGTAGGCGCAGCACTGGTAACACGAAATGCCTTTTCCAGCCCCCCGATAGGGAGGAATCTGGTTATCATAATAGGGAGTCCCGAATTTTGATGCCAGTTCAAACGTCAGGAGGTAAAGATCCTGGTATGTCGGGAGATCGCTGTGTGCTTCGTTGAAGGCCTTATCCTCTTTCAGAAACTCGGGTTCGATGCTGATTTCCGGTTTCGGGAAGCTGAATGGTTTTCCCCATGAATCTCCTTCGAGCATAACCTCCATGAGTGCCTTGAAGAGGAGTCTCACCTCCCGTTCAAATTCCCCGTACGTACGGCTCCTGGTTCCATTGCTCCCGTCCCACACTCTTCCCCTGAACACGCAGGGTTTGTCTTTCCAGAGCGATGGGACACCCGGGCTGAGCTGGACCGATGAAAATACCAGCTGACCTCCCCGGGCAACCATCATCTGGGTCATCTCATAGACAAACATCTGCATCAGTTGCTTGATCTCGCCATACTCCATTCCTTCAAAGTACGGTGCGAGGAACGTGAGGAAATTGTAATATCCCTGACCTCCGGCGAAGTTTGTCTGGGCGCTTCCAAGGGCTTTAACCGCGTGGAGGACCGCCACCTCTGCACGCTTCGCGGGTCCTGCAACCGATGCCTTTGTCCCGTTGCCATCGGGCATTAAGCCATAGTAGAAGAAGTAGCGGAGATCCCAGTCCTGGCAAAATGGCCTTGTCCCAAAGTATTCCAGGTCATGGATATGGATATCTCCTGAGAGATGGTGATCCGCAAGGTGTGGCGGGAGTTGCAGGAGATACTGCTCCTTGCTGATCTTATCGGCTTTCTTTTTATGCGAGGTCTCGGCATTCTCCTGGAGGTTTGCATTATCCTTCGCCTCGAAGCCCCTGCCGACATCGATCAGGTGTGCATCATAGACCGGGGTTCCGACCCTGGTACATACATTCCTGTATTGTACGAGGCCATGCTCCATGAGGGTGATATTGACGATCTCGCGGATGAGCGGTCCGCTCAGGGTGCGGAGCTCCATGGACTTGATCCTCTGCTCCACGAGTTTTCCGATTTCCTGGGCAGTCTCTTCCGTCGCACTCTCGTATCCATAGAACGTGGACACGAGTTTTGTCTCCTCGACGATCTGGCGTACAATTCTCTGGCGATCCCATTCAAGGATATGCCCGTCAGTGGTTCTCACAGCAGGCATAGAGGCGACGAAGACACCATCAAGTGTGGACTGGCGTGTGTCCCGGGAAGGCATTATCTTCCCTCGATAAACGCAAGAACATTCCCTTCCTGAAGTGTTCCTGCCGCAAACATTTCTGATGACGTGAGGAACCGGTCCTTCTGCTGGAGGACCGGTGCTTCGTTGACGAAAATCCCGTTGATACGCAGTTCGGTGAGAGATTCCGCAGTGGAAAGGTCCCGCTCCTCATACCGGGCAGTCTTCTGCATGAGGAATTGTTTCAGGGTGTCGCAGTTCGGGCAGAATTCCAGGGTATATACAATCAGGTCGTCTTTATTCGTCAAAGGTCTCCCCCACGCTATGCTTGTGCAGTATAGCTCGTCCGTGAAAAAATATTTGTTGATCTGCCCTTAATTATACCTTTATAATGGGGAATTTTCAGGAAAAATATCAATATTTATTTGGGGATTCAATGACCCGCGGGAAGCATTCTCCTGAATCGGAGGAGTGGTCATGACCAGGCTTTTTGTGGCTGTTGATCTTCCTGAAGAGATCAGGAGAGAACTCGGCAGTATCCAGAGTTTTTTCAGGCAGAGCAGGGCAAGGCTAACCGTTGTTGATCCCGATATTATTCACATCACACTCAAGTTCATCGGCGAGGTTCCGGATTCAACCGCCCAGGAGATCGCAGGTGCACTCGATCACGTTCACGGGGAACCTTTTGCAATCCGGGTGACAGGAATTTCGGGGAACAATCCCCGGCACCCAAGGGTGATCTGGGCACATGCAGAAGATGGGGATACATGCGCGGCCCTGCATTCCCAGATCGAGGATCTGCTCGCCCCACTTGGGGTAACGAGGGAGGATCGCGCATTCCGGGCGCATGCCACGGTTGCGAGAGTAAAAGAGTTCCATCCCGATCTTCTGGAGTGTATGAAGGATGTACGCAACCGGGATTTTGGCAGCGGGATGGTCCAGGGGTTTACCCTTAAGAAGAGTACCCTGACTCCAAAGGGACCGGTGTACCAGAATGTGAAGGAAGTGCTCTTTTGACAAGAACCCCTCTTGAAGAGGGCATACTCGACGAAATAAGGCCGAAAGAAGATGAGACCCGGCATATCCTGGATGTCGCCAAAAGACTCGTCTCAAGGATAGAAGAATCGGGACAGGCCTCCCCGATGCTTGTGGGATCCATTGCACGAGGCACCTGGATCCACGGTGACCGAGACCTCGACATCTTCCTCCTCTTCGATCCCGACCTCCCGCGCGAAGACCTTGAAGAGAAAGGCCTCGGGCTTGCGCGGAAGATTGCACTTGCCGAGGGTGCGAATTTCCGCGAGAAGTATGCTGAGCACCCGTATATCAATGCCAGCATAAACGGCCTCTCGGTCGATCTCGTTCCCTGCTACCGGGTTGAATCGGCCTCCTGCATCAAGAGTGCGGTTGACCGAACTCCCTTCCATACCCAGTATATCCGTGAGAGGATCCAGCCCTTCGTTGATGAGGTCCTTCTCCTGAAGCAGTTCGCGAAGGCGGGGGGGATCTACGGTTCTGACCAGATGACCGAAGGATTTGCAGGATACCTCTGCGAGCTTCTCATCCTCCAATATCAGGGATTCCGCCCCCTGCTCGAAGCAGCAACGCAGTGGCGACCCGGAGTGTTGATTGATATCGAGGATCACCGCACCCGCACCTTTCCGGAACCTCTTGTGGTGATCGATCCGGTGGACCCCGGGAGGAATGTCTCAGCATCGGTCTCCCTGACGAGGATGTGCGAGTTCATCGAACTTGCACGGGGATATCTGGCTCAACCCTCGCGTTCATTCTTTTTCCCTCCGAAAAAACTTGTCCTTTCCATTGAAGAGGCTGCATCTCTCCTCTCGTCAAGGGGAACCCATCTTTATGCCATCACCCTCCCCACACCACCCTATATCGAAGACATCGTTGTCCCCCAACTCAGAAAAAGCCTTGATGCCCTGCGTGCGATGCTGGACAGGCACAGCTTTTTTGTCAATCGTGCCGACTGCGAGATGCACGAAGACAAGTCCATGCTCCTCTTCGAGCTTCTCATCGATGATCTCCCCGCAGTCAGGCGTCATGCAGGCCCTCCGGTATGGAACAGGGTCAATGCGGCAAAATTCGTGGAAAAGTACCTGAGTGCAGATGAGTCGGGCTTTTTCTCCGGCCCTTTCATCGAAGAAGGTATCTTCGTTGTCGAGATTCGCCGCCCCTATACAAGGGCTATCGACCTCCTCCGTTCCGATCAGGTGCTCCAGGTGGCGCTCGGGAAGCATGTGAAGCAGTCCCTCGAGATCTCACGCCCGGTGAATCGCGGTATCGAATGCTACCAGGAGGAGTTCGCACCGTTCATCTCTGAATTCCTCCAGAAGTCATCCCCGACCGTGTGGATTGAGAGGAGCGAGAAGAAAAAGAGCTGAACGTGCCTGAAGGTTACCGTATCAATTTTTTCCCTCGAAATCCTGCCATTCTCGGTTTTATGTGCGCTATCGCAACAATTTCCACCGAATTACAATTTCCGGGATGAAATCATCCCCATTCCAGGGGATTGGTTTGATACTTTTATATAATGACCAGACGCACATACCTTTTAATCTCCATGCCGTCCAGATCGCGCGAGGATGCGTTATCCGAGGTCATCGGGTTTATTTTGATACTTGCACTCATCGCAGCGCTCGCCTCGCTCTACCTCACCTACGTCGTACCTGCTCAGGGGAGGGAAGGTGAGATAAAACACATGGCCACGATCAATGACCAGTTCCTCAGCTACAAGACGGCAATCGACTCGCTCTGGATCAACGATCAGACCAATGTTCCCATCTCTAGGACTTTTACTCTAGGAACCCTGACGGGAACTACCCAGGGTTCTTTCGTGATACCGATATTCCAACCGTATCCGTCAAGCGGGTCGATCGTGGTGAACGGGAGGGGGGAGAGTATTGCAATAAGTGCGGATGCACTGGTGCAGGGATTCCCTGGAAGTGCAACGCCGAACCTCAATCCTGTCTATTACGAGCCTGATCACATTTATGTGCAGGTTATGACAACAAATGTGTCAAAATATGGAGGACTCGTAATCTCCCCCAGCCGGGGGAACTGGTCGATTTTCGCTAATGTTACTTCGATGATGAATGTTAACGCAACATTCTCTGAGGCTCTAATATCGGCTATGCCAACAATAGGACGTTTAGATGATAATGCTGGAGCACGTGAGATAGAGAATTGGATAAATAATTATTTATTTAACTGGACATCGTTCGTCAGTTACTCTTTAAGTAATCAAGCAGCAAATCCAATTTTAGCCATCACAATGGTAAAAAACAGCAATACAACCTTATCGAGGATTCCAATTTATAGCAAAATTCAGAATAACAACTGGTATATTATTGACATTCTTGATGACGCATATGGACTCGAAAAAGAGTTGAACTATCCTTTTACGCTGGCCATCAGCAATTCTACAAGCAATTGGATACAATATAAATATCCTGTGCAGGTTGGTTACCTTCCAGTCTCATTAGATGAATCCCACCAAATGGGTTCCCTCGAATTTCTTTCAAATAACAAATACTGGATTCAACAGAACTACTATTACCAGCAGGGGGGAGTCTTCCTTGCTCAGCCTAACGATGGAATGGTCACGAAAGTGCTTCCGCTTATCAGTATCACCAATCAGGCTGGAATCACCACTGTCCGGATCATTGATATTTCTATCAGCGGATCCGGCAATATAGGTGGCACATCGCCTGTTCAGGTCATTTCAAGACTTGATTCTGTCTCTCACAATTCAATGAACGGATATACGCTCGCCCAGGGAATACCAAATGCGAAAAATGTCACCATCACTATGGATGTGCAGGATGCAGCCACAGCCCAAATGTGGAACCAGACCTTTGCGGGTATCAAAAGCACTGCAGGAGGACAAAGTTGGATAGTGAATTCCCAGAGTGGAGACCGGGCAACTCTCACTATCGATCCCTTCCCTTCAAGTTCCGAATATGATATTATCCTTGATTATACCCGGGTAAACATGAGCGTGGAACTCCAACCAGTCGCAATATGAAACTCTCTTTTTCTCCTGACACTGCAGTCTCGGAAATCCTCGGCGCCATTCTTCTCGTTGCAGTGATCAGCCTTGCGGTAAGTATTATCGGAGTCACTATTCTTTCCAGCGTTGACACTTCGCAAACTCCTTCTCTCTCCATCATCATCTCGAATTCAAGCAATAATGTCACTATATCACATGGTGGTGGCGATCCACTTCCTGCAGGTTCGTATTGGATATACGTTAATGATGTAAACCGGACTGCCTCATTCACACCTGCTGCCAATTCAACACAATTCAAAGCAGGAACCACACTCACTTACAAAGGCTCATCCATTCCCAGGACGGCGATGGTGATATATAAAGGTCCAGATGGAAGTGAGGCTGTGCTGGTCCAGAAGTCTTTTTCCTGATATATTGTTACACTATACCGTCATACAATAGGAAAGACCCTCAACTATATCAATACCATAAGGAGACTAATCTGCAACAATTCCATGGTGAGTGTCTGTGCCTGAACGTGAACGGGAAGAGCATGCAGTTTCAGAGTTGATTGGAGCAATCCTGCTCGTCGGTCTGGTCATCACTGCCATGGCAATCGTTGCAGTCCTTCTGCTCTCAAATCCCCCGCCCGAAGAAGTGCCGCAATTGAATATATTAGCGTCTAGAAATGAAACGTCGAAGCAATTTTTTCTCTATCACAATGGGGGTGATGCAATGAGAATAGAAAATACAATTATTCGTATCAATAACGATTCCATTCTTATCTCAAATCAGGCTATAAATATAACAAATGAAGATGGATCTGTCACACCATGGGCTAGTTCAAATAATCCATGGACCGTAGGTAAAACACTCCTCGTCCCCTCATCTTCAACACCGCAAAGTATCACAGTTATATATCAGGGACCAACTTCGCAAAACCTTATCCTTGCCACATCGTTTGTTCCCAGTGGACTATGACCCTCTCCGAATTCCAACGGACAGCAATTATCGCATCCCTGATCGTCATAGCCATAGTCATCCTCATTGCACTGGGCATCTCCCTCATCACCGTCCCGGAATCCCGGACAACCACACAGTTCAACCTTACCGCCACCGGGGATCATATCCTTATTGCCCATACGGGAGGAGAATCACTCCAGTGCAACCTTGTCACTATTCAGTTGAATGAGGAGGAAGTTGCGATACCCCCCGATAGTCTCGCCAGTTGCCCCTGGTCCATAGGCGAGGTCATCGCTTTACCTTATATTCCGTCAGTCACTCTCCAGACAGTCCGGATCATTTACCATCAAAAAAGTATCCCGGTTGAACTGTTCTATGCAGAGATCGAACCGTATATTGAAATTCCTGTTGTAACTGAAACCCCAACCCCGACCTTGACTTCCTCCCCCCCGACTCCATCACCCACACCAACGGTCACACCCGTCGCTGGAGTCCCTGTCACCTCGTTTGATGCAACACCCAGGACCGGCCCGGTTCCCCTGACGGTCAGGTTCACCGACACTTCCATGGGAATACCCGAGAAATGGGACTGGTCATTCGGTGATGGAGTAACCTCAACGCTTCAGAATCCACGCCATACGTATACCAGGGAAGGAAGTTACCAGGTTAGCCTTTCGGTGCAGAACAGTCTGGGTGCTCACACCCGGATAAGCCAGGGGTACATCACTGTCACCCCTGCGGAGGCAAGAGATGTTGCCATCAAATCGGGGCGGGATGGTAGAATCTCTCCGGGAGGTTTCATCGAATGTTCAATCGCACAACCAGGTTCCTCGATCAAGATTGCCGGGCAGGCAATCAATCTCCCCGAGGGATCACGGGTCCGTCTGGTTGTTGAGGGAGACGGGAAAGGGAAGGTCTCGATCAGGGATGGTGCAATCCTTGCATTTTCATTCGACAGTGTTGTAATGTTCGTTGACGGGAGGGAGACTGCTGCCGGAGGGGTACATGAGGTTACCATCCGCGGCTATGATGATCTCCTCTCAAGCCTCGATCTTGTCCTGGAGGGGGGAGTGGGCGATCTCCAGATCCTTGAAAAT
>Ga0302251_1000878_pt1 | contig 22338 bp, 15 predicted proteins | sample AAG_RA_Gln_MG_FD_193534 | JGI IMG/M metagenome (GOLD analysis project Ga0302251, IMG submission 193534) | Enriched activated sludge microbial communities from anaerobic digester in WTTP, New Holstein, Wisconsin, United States - AAG_RA_Gln | ecosystem: Engineered > Bioreactor > Anaerobic >...
CGCCACAATGATCCTGTCGGCGGTCCTCGATGGGAAGGAACGCAAAAAGTAGAGGCTCCGGTGCTGCCCCACCCCCGCATTTGCGTCGTTGGCGGCGTCCCTCGGGCGGCAGAATCTGGTAAACGGGTGCGTGACCCATGTCTTCCTTCCCGGCAACGGCCCTGACCGAAGAACCCGACCTCGAGACCCCCCACGGCGCCCTGGGCCGGCTCCTGCCGGCGTTGTCCGGGCTGCCGGCCTGCCAAGGACTGCTGGCCGCCGTCGCGGAGACGGCCGGCCGGCCGCTCTACGTCGCCCCCCTCAGCGAGGCCCCCCGTCCGCTCCTCACGGCCATCCTGCACGCGGCGGGGAGGCAGCCGCTCCTGCTCCTCACCCCGACGCCCGAGGTCGCCCGCCGCTTCCACGACGCCCTGCGGCTCTATTCGCCCACGCCCGACGCCGTCCTCCACTTTCCCGCCTCCGATACCCGCCCCTACGAGCGCATGGCCCCCGACGAGAACCTGGTCGCCCAGCGGCTGGGCGTCCTGGAGGCGCTGCGGCGTTGGCGCGCGGGCGAGGCGGAGACGCCCCCGCTCGTCGTCGCTTCCGCCCGGGCCCTCCTGCAGCCGACCCTGTCGCCCGCCGAGTTCGCCCGGTCGTACCAGGTCGTGCGGCGGGGGATGGACCTGGCGGTGGAAGAGACCACCGCGCGGTGGGCCGCCTGCGGCTATCGGCCGGCACGCGTGGTGGAGGCGCCCGGCGAGTTTGCCCGCCGCGGCGGGATCCTGGATATCTACCCGGCCACGGCGACGATGCCGCTGCGCATCGAGCTCTTTGGCGACACGGTGGACAATATCCGCCAGTTCGATCCGACGAGCCAGCGCTCGCAGCGCCAGGTGGCCGCTTTTGCCGTCGCCCCGCCCTACGAGTTTCCCCGCTGGGAGGCGGAACGCGCCGCCGCCTATCTGCGCCGCGTGAACCGCGCCGGCCTGCGCCCCGAGGTCGCCGCCGAGCTGGACCGCGACGTCGAGTACCTGGAGCAGGGCACCTACTTCGAGGGGCTGTGGCTGTACGCGCCGCTGATGCAGGAAACGCCGGCCGGCCTGCTCGACCACCTGACGCCGGAAGCGCTGGCCGTCCTGGACGAGCCCGAGCAGGTCCAGGCCGCGGCGCGCGAAACGGCCGCCCAGGCGGAGGCGGTGCACACCCAGCTCGCGCAGGGCGGGGAGCTCCCCGCCGACTTTCCCGCGGCGCTCCTGCCGTGGGAGGCGCTGGCCGGCCGGCTGGCCGCGGGCCGGCAGGTGGGCTTCTCCATCGTCACGCCGGGCGACGAGGCGCACACCCTGGCCCTGCCCTTTGCCGCGCTGCCGCACTATGGCGGCCGGCTCAAAGAGGCCCTCGACGCCGTCGCCGGGCGCCGCGCCCAGGGCGAGCGCGTCGTGCTCCTCAGCCACCAGGCGGCCCGCCTGGAGGAGCTGCTGCGCGAGCGGGAGCTGCCGCCCGAGCCCGAGCAGCTCGAGGTCCTCGCCGGCCGGCTGCCGACGGCCGGCTGGGCCTGCGCGGAGGCCGGCCTGGCCCTCCTCACCGACACCGAGCTCTTTGGCTACGCCCCGCCCCGCCGCCGGCCCCTCGTCCACCGCCCGCGCCGCGAGCTCTTTCGCGAGGACCTCTTGCAGCGCCTCCAGGTGGGCGAACACGTCGTCCACGAGGACCACGGCATCGCCATCTACGCGGGGCTGGTGCGCCTGGCGCTCGCCGACGGCGTGGAGCGCGAGTACCTGCACCTGCGCTACGCCGGCACCGACCGCCTCTACGTCCCCGTCGACCAGGTCGACCGCGTGCGGCCCTACGTCGGCGCGGGCGAGGGCTCGCCGGCCCTGCAGCGGCTGGGCACCGGCGACTGGGAGCGGACCAAGGCGCGCGTCTCGCGCGCCGTGCAGGTGATCGCCGGTGAGCTCCTGGAGCTCTATGCCGCGCGCGAGATAGCCCGCGGCCACGCCTTTGCCCCCGACGCGCCCTGGCAGGGCGAGATGGAGGCTTCCTTCCCCTACCTGGAGACGGAGGGGCAGCTGCGCGCCGTGACCGAGGTCAAGCGCGACATGGAAGAGACCCGTCCGATGGATCGCCTGGTCTGCGGCGACGTCGGCTACGGCAAGACCGAGGTGGCGCTGCGCGCCGCCTTCAAGGCCGTGATGGACGGCAAACAGGTCGCCGTGCTCGTGCCGACGACGGTGCTGGCCCAACAGCACTACCGGACCTTTTCCGAACGGCTGGCCTCGTACCCGCTGCACGTCGAGATGCTCTCCCGCTTCCGCAAGCCGGCCGAGCAAAAGTCGATCCTGGAGCGCCTTGCCCGCGGCGATGTAGACATTGTGATCGGCACGCACCGGCTGCTCTCCAGGGACATTGCCTTCAAGGACCTGGGGCTCGTCGTCGTGGACGAGGAGCAGCGCTTTGGCGTGCGCCACAAGGAGCACCTCAAGCAGCTCCGGCGCGAGGTGGACGTCCTCACCCTGACGGCCACGCCGATCCCGCGCACGCTGCACATGTCGCTGACCGGCGTGCGCGACCTGAGCGTGATCGAGACGCCGCCGGAGGACCGGGTGCCGATCCGCACCTATGTGGTGCCGTACAGCGACAAGATCGTCCGCGACGCCATCCTGCGGGAGCTGGAGCGCGGCGGGCAGGTGTACTTTGTGCACAACCGCGTCCAGAGCATCTACCGCGTGGCGCGCGACCTGCAGAAGCTGATCCCCGAGGCGCGCTTCGTCGTCGGGCACGGCCAGATGGCGGAAGGCGCGCTGGAAAAGGTGATGGTCGACTTTGTCTCCGGGCAGTACGACGTGCTGGTCTGCACGACGATCATCGAGAGCGGCCTGGACATCCCCAACGTCAACACGATCCTCATCGACAACGCCGTCTTCCTGGGGCTGGCGCAGCTCTACCAGCTCCGCGGGCGGGTAGGGCGGGGGGCGGTGCGCGCCTACGCCTACCTGCTCTACCACGCCGGCCGGGAGATGGGGGAGCCGGCGCAGAAGCGGCTGGAGGCCATCACCGAGGCCACCGACCTGGGGGCCGGCTTCCAGATCGCCATGCGCGACCTCGAGATCCGCGGCGCGGGGAACCTGCTGGGGGCGGAGCAGAGCGGGCAAATCGCCGCCGTCGGCTTTGACCTGTACACCCGGCTGCTGGCGCAGGCGGTGGAGGAGCGGCAGGCGGCCGGCGGGGAGACGCCGCACCTGGCCCGGATGCGCGCGGAGGGGCAGCGGGCGCGGGCCGAGCTGCGTGGGCCGGCCCCGGTCAGCCTGGATCTGCCGCTGGAGGCCTACCTGCCGGACGACTATATCCCCGAGGCCGAGGTGCGGCTGCAGATGTATCGTGCCATGGCCGACGTGCGCACGTCGCGGCAGGTGCAGGAGGTGGCCAAAGAGCTGCGCGACCGCTTCGGCGCGCCGCCGCCGCCGGCCGAGGCGCTGCTGGAGCTGCTGCGGCTGCGCGTACTGGCGCTGCGGGCCGGCGTGCGGGACGTGCGCCGCGATGGGCAGACGATCGTCATCACGCTGCCCGCGGGCGCCCGGCCGCCGGTGGAGGAGGTGCCGCGCTGGCTGGTGCAGCGGCTGCGCGTGCGCACGAACCTGGTCTGGCTCGACCTGCAAGGGCTGGGCGAGCGCTGGTTGGAGGTGCTGCGCAAGGTACTATTGGCCCTGGGGCAGGAGCGGGACGAGGACGGGCCGGGGATGTAGTGCCAGAGACGGCGGCGTGAGCCGTGATGAGTGACGCGTGAAAACCAGCGGGGGCGAGATCGGCCGGGGCAAGAAGCAAGAGGCAGGAAAGAGGATGGGGAGAGGGGAACAGGGGATATGGGGGCATTGCCTTTCCGCCATCTCGCTTTCTCGCCTTATCGCCTTATCGCCTTATCGCCTTATCGCCTTATCGCCTTATCGTTGCGCCGTTCGCTCGCCGACCTCCCGTACCACCTGAGCGCCAGCAAGGAGGACTCGCCATGCCGCCCACCCGCCGCGACTTTATTCGCTACATTGGCCTCTTCCTGGCCTCGGCCGTCGCCCGCAGCTGCGGAATGTCGCGGACGCTGACGGCAAGGCCGACGCCATCGTCTCCGTATGTCGGCTGCTACCTGGTGGAGACGGTCGCCCCGGAGACGGTCCTGCCCCCTTCCTCCCGGCCGGCCGACGCGCGGTGGGATCCCCTCCGCGATTGCTGGTACAGCCTGGACGACCCCCGCGTGCAGTCGTACGAGGACAATGACTTTATCGTCGGCCTGCGCGGGCGGCATCAGGAGGCCCTCGACGTTCTGGTCGCCGCCGGGGAGTTGGACGCGGCGGTGGCGGAGGAAATCGCCGTGGCTTTCGGCCAGGCCGTCGCCCACATCCAGCGCAACCAGGTCGAGTGCTACATCGCCCTGCCGCTCGAGTACTATCCCCGCGAGGACCTGCTGGCCCAGGCCGCCGCGCTGGAGGAGCTGGCGGCCCAGGGCAACCTGGACCCGGCCGTCGTGGAGCAGGCCCGCGCGGCACTCGCGCGCGACATCGAATGGCTGAGCGAGTTCCAGGCCGGCCGGCTGCCCGGCTTGCCGGAAGACGTCGAGCCCAATCGCCACGCCGTCGAGGCGGCGTGGATCCTGGTGGAACTGCTGCTGAACCCCTGAGGAGGACCGCGATGCCGCACACCCGTCGGGGCTTGTTCCACGCTGCCGGCCTCTTCCTGGCCGCGGCCCTGGCCCGGAATTGGGCCCCCGGGATTGCCGGGGAAGCCCCCGCGCCGCGCGGCGAACGCTGGGCGGCCCTGCGGCAGTGCTGGCTGGAGCTGGCGCGGGCGCGGGCCCAGCCCGAGAGCCTCGCCGGCCCGACGCCGCAGCAGCAGGAGGCGGCAGCCGCCCTGGCGCGCCGGCACCAGGAGGTGCTCGACGCCCTGGTCGCGGCCGGCGAGCTGGAGGCCGCCGCGGCCGGCGACATCGCCGTGGCGTTGGGCCAGGTCTTGGAGCACCGTGAACGCAGCATGGCGCTGTGCTACATCGCCTTCCCCTCCGAATTCATGCCCCGTCTGGACCTGGAGCGGCAGCTGGCCCTGCTGAACGAGCTGGCCGCCAGGAGCGCGATCGACCCGGCCGCCGTGGAGCAGGCCCGCGCCGCGCTGGAGCGGGACATCGCCTGGCTGAGCGAGTTCCAGGCCGGCCGGGTGCCCGGCGCGGTCGACTCGCTCCAGGAGCTGGACCCGGCCTCGCGCGAGGCGGCGCGGATCCTGGTGGCGCTGCTGTTAGGCGGGTAGGGCCGGTGTTACACGATGCCGCCCGCCGCCGTCTTTGTACTGTCCCACCCGCTTGCCCCCTTGTGGACGAGTGGATGGGCCTTGTCGCCCGGGGCGGAGGCCGGCTCCGTCCTGGGAAGCGCCGCGGAGCTGTTTTGCGCTCGCCATCTCGCTTTGCGGAGGTTGCCCATGTCCCCTTCTCGCCGCGATTTCATCCGCTACGTCGGCCTCTTCCTGGCCTCGGCCATCGCCCGGGGCTGCGGCGTGCCGCCGACTGTCACCTGTTACGAGGTGGCCCCCATTTCACCCGAACCCACGCCGCCGGCCAACGAACGTTGGGCCGCCCTGCGCGACTGCTGGTACAGCCTGGACGATCCCCGCGTGCAGTCGTTCGAGGACAATGACTTTATCGTCGGCCTGCGCGGGCAGCATCAGGAGGCGCTGGCCGCCCTGGTCGCCGCCGGGGAGTTGGACGCGGCGGTGGCGGAAGAGATCGCCGTGGCCTTTGGCCAGGCCATCGCCCACATCCAGCGCAACCAGGCGACCTGCTACATCGCCCTGCCGCCCGAGTTTCAGCCGCGGGCCGACCTGCTGAGCCAGGAGGCCGCGCTGGAAGAGATGGCCGCCCAGGGCAACCTGGACCCGGCCGTCGTGGAGCAGGCCCGCGCGGCGCTCGCGCGCGACATCGAGTGGCTCTCCCAGTTCCAGGCCGGCCAGGTGCCCGGCTCCCTGGAAGAGATCGAGGCCGACCCCAACGCCATCGCCGCGGCGCGGATCCTGGTCGAACTGCTGCTGGGGAGCAAGTAGCGGCGCGGGTTCGGAAACGGCTGAACTGTGGAGAGCAGCAGCCCTGTCCTTGCCGTCCGGGTCGCGGTATTCCGCTTTGTGGAGGGGATCGGGGGGAGGAGAGGATCAGAAAATCACCCCCGCGCGGCCAGCAGCTGTTCCGCCGTACCCCGCAGCAGCGACAGCGCCACCCCGGGGACCTGCGCGAACCGCAGGACCGTCACGGGAAAGAGAAAACCGGCCCGCTCCTCTGTCGTGATGTCGCCCCAGGGGATGAACAGCGGCGGATGGGCGATGCGGAAGAGGCGCATCACCTCCAGGGACAGGCCGGTGCTGTCCGCCCCCAGCGTCAGGACGCCCCTGTAGCGCGCCCACCCGAACCACCCCGTCTGCCACGACCATTTCTGCCCGGTGAACGGCTGCGCGGCGCGGTAGGCGCGGGCCAGCCGTCCCCAGCCGCCAATGGCCGCGATCAGCGACACCACCAGGCTCCACATCACGACGAAAAAGACGACAAAGACCACCACGATGAGCGGGATGAGCCAGAGGAATGGGGTTGGGTCGGACATGGGGACTCCTTTTGTAAATTCGAAATTCGAAATTCGAAAACGAACCTATCTTCCCAGCGCCGCCTCCAGCACCAGCTTGGCGATGGGGGCGGCGATCCGCGAGCCGTGCCCGCCATGCTCCACCACGACGGCGATGGCGTAGCGCGGGTTGTCGGCGGGGGCAAAGGCGATGAACCAGCCGTGGGGGTCGCCGGTGCCCGGCTCCGCCGTCCCGGTCTTGCCCGCCACCTTGACGCCGTCGATCTGGGCCCGCCAGCCGTAGCCGTCCGCGACGGCGGTGACCATGAGGGCGTTCATCGTCCGCGCCGTCTGCCGGCCGATGGGCACCCGCAGCAGCTCCGGCTCGGCCTGGTACCGCACCTGCCCGTCCGGCGCCACCGCCCGCTCGACCAGGTAGGGCCGCATCATCATGCCGTCGTTGGCGACCGTCGCCGCCAGCAGCGCCATGTACAGCGGCGTGACCGACAGCTGCCCTTGCCCATAGGCCGAGTCGGCCACCGCGGTCTCGCGATCCAGAAAGGCGCGGTCGTTGGCAATCGTCGGGACGGCGGCCGGCAGGTCGTGCAGGTCGGGCCAGCGCGCCGGGGCCAAACTCCGATAGACCAGCCCGAAGCGCTTGGCATAGTCGCTGAAGCGGTCCCCGCCCAGCATCAGCCCCATCTGGGCAAAGGCGGTGTTGCAGGACCACTGAAAGTCCTCCCGCAGGTTCTGTTTCTTCATGTTGGAGGCCAGGTTGCTCACCGCGTTGACGACGACGTGCCCCGTGACGGTATAGTGTTCCGGGCAGGTGATGACGGTATCGGGGGTGGCCAGGCCCGTTTCGATCAGCGCCGCGGCGGTAAAGGTCTTGAAGGTGGAGCCCGGCGGGTAGAGCCCGCTCGTCGCCCGGTCCACCAGCGGCGCCGCCGTGTCTGAGACGAGGCCCTGCCAGTACAGGGTGATGCGCTCCTGCTCGGCCTCCCAGTCCGCGGCGGTGGGGTCAAAGACGAGCGGCCGCGGGTCGAAGCGCGGATAGGCATAGAGCGCCAGGATCGCCCCCGTGCGCACGTCGAGCAGGACGACGGCGCCGGGGCATTGGCCGGCCGGGCAGCCGTCCCCGAGGACCTCGGCGGTGACCTCTTCGTAGGCCGCCTGCGCCGCCTCCTGCAGCGCCACATCCAGCGTCAGGTGCAGGTCGTCGCCGACGCGGGGTCGGTGCAAGAGGCTCTCGATAAAGACGGCCATCGCGCCCTGCCCGATGCGGCCGGCCAGGTAGTCGTCGTAGGAGGCTTCCAGGCCGGCGCTGCCGTAGAGGGGGTTGTAGAAGCCGACGATGTATCCCATGTCGGCGCGCGGATAGGTGCGCCGCGCCCAGCCGTCGGCGGTGACGGCGGTGTCGGCCAGCAGCACGCCGCCGCGGTCATAGATGCGGCCGCGCTGCGTGCGCCGCTCGGCGATATAGGGCCGCACGTCCTGGACGTCGCCGTCGGGCAGATGCGCGACCCGCGTGCGGACCGCCTCGGCCTGGAGGACCTGCAGGCGCAGGAGCTGCAGCCCCAGAGCCATGCCCGCGGCGAGAAGGAGCGCGCTGAACAGCCGTACATTGTGCCCCAGCGGTGTCTCTTCCTCCCGCCGCCGCGGCCAGAAGGCGGCGGCGAGGAGCAGGAGGATGACGAGCAGGAGGGGCCGCCAGGTGTCGTCGGCCGCGGCAAGGCCGACCCAGGCGAGGGCCAGGGAAGCGATCAGCGCGATGAGGCGAAACAGGAGACGCAGCATGGCAGTTTACGGCAGCACCCGATAGATCACTGTCCCCGCGGTCCCGTCCGCGGGATACACACGCTCGAGATAGGTTCCCACCATCCGCTCGAATTTCGCGATCCCGTCGGGCAGGTAATAGTACCGTTCCACCTGGCCGACGACGACGTATTCGACCTCGTATTTGTGCAGCAGTTCCGCGGCCCGGGCGGCGTCGAGCCCGTTGTAGATGTCGGCGGCGTCCTGCATCCGCATCTCGATCCCCGCCCCCACCGCCGCGCCGCGCTGCTGCCGCTGGTGCCAGTCCCAGCCGATGACGGAGGGCAGGCCGGTGTGGATGGCGATGCGCGAGCCCCAGCGGTAGAGGCCGGTGACGTTCCCGATCCCCGAGGGGGCCTCCAGGATCACGGGCGAGCCCACGACGTTCTGCCGCAGCCAGGCGACGGCGGCGGCGTCCTCCGCCAGGACGATCGGCCCGTTCGCGTCCCCATAGGTCTCGGAGCTCATAAAGGCCTCGCCGTCCAGCGAGGGGCCCAGCGTGGTGCCGGGGAAGCGGTCGCGGACCTTGGCCGGCGCGGCCAGGAGCGGGTAGAGCGCGCACAGGGCGATGAGGATGCCCAGGACGGTGCGCCAGGCGCCGCGCGCCCCGTGCGGCCAGGCGCGCATGCGCGCCCACAGCCGCGGCAGCATGGCCGCGGCCGCCACCCCCCAGAGGATCCAGATCTGCATGTAGAACTTGAAAAAGGTATTCTGCCGGGCGATGTCGCCCTTGACCACAATGATCTCTACCCCCGCGCTGATGCCCAGGCCGGCCAGCGCCAGCAGCGCGACGAGGCGCTGCGCCGCCGTCGCCCGGCGCCGCAAGAGGAGGACGGCGCCCAGGACCATCAAGATCACCATCCAGGCGACCACCGGCTGGCCGCGCAGCCGGTGGAGGAGCCCATCCGGCGGCGGCTGGCCCTCTACCTGGGGGAGCGGGATGAACAGGTGCAGCACCACCGCCAGGAGAAAAACGACTCCCACCAGGAGGAGCGGCAGGGCCACGCCCTGGCGCCGGAAGCGGCCGATCCGCCGGAAGAGGGCCGGCAGGCGGTCCCAGTAGCGCGCGACCATGCTCAGCAGGTGCAGCGGCCCCTCGCGGGCATCCCGCCCCAGCGCTTCGGCCACCAGGTAGGTGATCAGGATGAACAGGGCCAGGCCGTTGATGACGACATACTCCCAGACAAAGGTGCGCTGCCCCTTCCAGAGCTCGACGCTGTTGTAATAGGTGCCGTAGCGGGCCCAGAAAGGCGTCAGGAGGAAGGAGGAGAGCCAGTAGAGCAGGCCGGCCAGCGCGCCCAGCCCGAGCAAGAGCTGCCAGTCGATGCGCCGCCGCCGCTCGTACAGGACGATGGCCCAGCCGCCGAGCGCCACGAGCAGGTAGGTGGGAAAGTCCCAGAAGTTGGCCGCGCGCAGGGTGCCCAGCACCAGGGCGATGCCGAACACGACCCACGGGGACGGCAGGAGCCCCAGGAGGGAGCGGTCCACACGCTCGCGGCCCTGCGCCAGGGCCACCACCTGTGTCAGCAGGAGCAGCGTAAAGGGCATGGCGATCATGTGGGCGTGCAGGTCGGCGTAGAGAAAGGTGAAGAAGGGGAACTCGTTGATCTCGTTGCCGCGGCCTTCGCCGACGATCACCCGCGAGGCATCCCAGTACCAGGTGCCGTTGCCGATGCCGAGCCCGTCGCGGAGCGCCTGGGGGATGCCGGTGACCGCCCTGACGAGGCCGGCCAGCCCGGGGATGTGGCTCTCGATCTGCACGGTCGAGAGCGCGCCCAGCCGCCCCATGATCAGCATGAACTGGCCCAGGTTTCCCAGGAGCGCTACAAAGGCGGCGCCGGCCAGGGCGCTGTAGACCGCCGGCCGGTACCAGCCGTCCGCGCTCTCCTGGCGCCCGATCACCAGGTGATAGACGACGGTAAAGGCCCCGCCGCAGACCAGGCCGTAGAGCAGCGGCATCGCCAGGTTATAGGCCACGGCCGGCACGATCCCCGTCAGCTTGATCAGCGTGGCGATCAGCACCTGGCCAAAGTAGTAATAGTTCAGGTAGCCGCCGGAGAACCAGGGATCGTACGGCGGAAAGGTCGTCGAGCGGATGATGGCGGTGAGGTAGGCCAGGTCCATCGGCTTTTCCCCGCCGAACCAGGGATGCCAGACGTCGGGGTTGCCGAAGCGGATGAGCAAAAAGAGGAGGAACCCCGCCAGAAAGACGCCCTCCTCCAGGAGCAGCAGCTTGCGGCGGGCCCGCACAATCTCCAGTAGCTCCCGGCGGCGGAACCAGCCGACGACGCCCCCCAGCACGGCCAGCAGCGCCAACACGAGGAGGATCGTCCCGCGGGTAAAGGGCAGGACCTTGGTCGCCGCCAGGAGCCAGGAAAAGTAGCCCAGGAGCAGGATGCCCAGCGCCTTGGCGGGCAGGTAGCCGCCATCGCGCAGCCGGCCGAGGAGAAAGTGGGCCAGCGGCCAGGTGGCCAGGCCCAACACCTCGATCACCAGGAGCCAGAGGGGCAGCGCCACCTTGGTCGGCCAGCCGCTGGCGGGAAAGATGTCGGTCCAGGTGCCGCCGGCGCGCTGGATAGCCCATTCCTCGGCGGTGAGCAGCAGGTTGTTGCCGCCCGGGGACGTCTCCCCCTGGCGCATCCACCCGCCGTCGGTGGGGAGGGAGTAGCTCCCCCGGGGCGTGTTGCCCTGGCGCACCCATTCCCGGTCCTCCGGGGAGAGGCGGGCCCAGTAGCCGGGCACATCCTTGGGCTGGATGCGGGCGATCCTGTCCCAGGCGATCCCTTCCGTCAGCAAGGTCCGCGCCCGGGAGAGATCAAACGCCTCCGTCCGCCGCAAGATCAGCACCACCGGGTGGTCGTAGACGGAAAAGGCCTCCTCCGCTCCCTGGTCGGGGAGGACGATGCCGCCCCAGTCGAGTCCCTGGGCGGCGCGTTCCTCGTCGCTCAGGGCGGCGGTGCCGCTGGGCATGGCCGTGGCAAAAAGGGTGGGGAAGGAGGTAAAGGTGGCCACGCGCTCATAGCCGAGGGAGCCGTCCAAGAGGTAGCGGTAGTAGCGCGTGGTGACAGGGTAGCGCATCGGCAGGCGCGGGATCGAGTCGTAGAGGCGGTTGCTGGTGAGGAGGATATAGTCGGTGTTGGCCAGCTGGTGCAGCAGTTCCTCCACCTTGTCCGGGGTATCCTCGGCATAGGGCATCAGCGTCAGGCCGCGATAGGTAGCGGTGCAGCCGGTAGTGGGGCCAAAGGCGGCGTTGCCGTCGACGTTGTAGGGGACGGCATCGTCCCAATGCTCGTTAGCCAGGGCCACGGCCCACAGGCAGAGGGAGCCTTGTTGGCCCATGAGGCGCAGGTAGTAGGTGTGGCCGGCCTCCAGGTGGGTGGGCGGCAGTTCGGCGATGCCCGGCGCGCTGTCGCCGGCCGCCCCGGAAAAGTCCCCCTGTATCGCGGCCTGGGCCAGCACCTGCCGGCAGTCCCGGTCGGCGCAGAGCGTCACCTGCAGCAGCTCCGGCCCAGGGCTTTCGGTGAGGTCCTGCAGGTGGGCCAGGGTGAGCTGCGTCGCCGTGCCCGAGGCGGCCGGCGTGAAATCCGTCTCCGTGACCATTCCCGGCATATAGGCCTGCGGGCTGGGCACGGCGATGGGAACCAGTGTCCCGTCGCTCATGGTGAGCCAGGCGCCCTGCGTGGGGGTCAGGTTCTGGAATACCCAGCGCGATGCCGTCAGCCGGGTGACCGGCCGGCGATAGATCTGGATAAAACCCCAGGCCCAGGCGAGGGTGCCCAGAACAACCACGGCCAGGAGGGTACCGGCGAGGAGGGTGCGCAGGCCGGCCCGTCCTCGCCCCCTGCCCCCCGCGGCAGGCGGGCGGGGGATGGGTGGGGCCGGTTCGGCCGCCCGCGCCCAGTCCCACACCGTGATGAGCAGATAGGCCGCAAAGATGCCCAGCAGCGGGTAGATGGGCAGAAAATAGCGCATCGTCTTGACGAACTGGATCCCCTGGTAGACAAAGAGCAGTAGCGTCCAGGCGAGGGGCACGACCAGGCGCAGGTCGCGCCGGCGCACGAGCCGCCAGCCGGCCCAGGCGATGCCGGCCCAGGCGGCCAGCCCCAACGGCAAGCCCAGCCCCCAGACGACCATGTTGGTCCAGGGGAAGACGAGGGCCGTGCGCTCGGTCCATTGGTGGCTGGGGTAGTAGTCGACCTCGCCGCCCACCAGCCCCTGGACGGTGGCCAGGTTGTCCTTGTAGCGGGTCTCGAGCTGGACGTCGAGCAGGCCGGGCCCGACAAAGGCGTCGGGCTGCGCAACGCGAAAGACGACGACAGAGAGGACGGCGGCCAGGAAGAGGCCGGCCCCGGTGCGGAGCAGCTCCGGCCAGAGTGCCTCGTCGCCCTTTTCCTGCACCCGCCGCCAGACGCGCACGACGCCGGCGATGGCGATGACCAGGGCAAAGGTGGCGACGTTGATCTTGCTGGCCACGGCCAGTCCGAAGAAAAGGCCCAGGAGGACAAAGGTGCCCCAGCTGCCCTTGCCCTCGGCGATGACGACTGCCAGGTAGACGCAGAGCAGGACCTCAAAGGCCGTGATAATGTCCACGGTGAAAAAGTGGGCGTTCTGGATGTTGAGCACGCTCAGGGCGAGGAAGAGGGCGGCCAGCAGGCCGGCGCGGCTGCCGAGAAGCCGCCGGGCCAGGAAGAAGGTGACCAGGATCGTGGCTAGATCGACGACGGCGGAGAGGACGCGGCCGGCCTCGGTCACCTCGGAAAAGCCGGTGATGTGCAGGGCGTCGACGATGGCCCGAAAGAGGATCATCGGCAGCGAGCCATAGACCCACAGGCTGTGGCCGACGTTGCGCGGGTTCAGAGTCGATTGGGCCGTGTCAAAGTAGGCCGCGACGCAGGCCTGGAGGTCGGTTTCCGGGAGTTCCGGCGCGCCCTCGGGCTGGTTCAGGCGGGGGATCAAACCCTGGCACGGCTCGGGAAAGCGGATGGCCATCGCCACCATCGTCAGGAAGCGTTCGTCGGGGTGCAGGCTTTTGCCCTCGTCCCAGGGGTCCAGGACCAGGTGGCCGGCCTCGCCGTCCCAGCGCAGGTCGGTGAGGCGAAAGGCCGCGCCCAGGAAGAGGATGCTCAGGAGGGCGAGGGCGACCAGCAAGGTGTGGAGGGGGCGGCGGCCCGCGGCGCCGCGCTTTCCGGCTGCGCCGGGCGCACCGGGCGGGGCCAGCGGGCCGGCGGGGGCGGAGAGAGTCGGGGGAACCGGGGAGGAGGGAGATACGGCGGGAGCGGGAGACGGGGTGGGCTCTGTCTCCGGCGCTGCTACTGCGTTTCTGGCGGCATTGTCCATAGTATCCCCACAGTCCGGGCCCATTTGACGCAAGCGACGCAATCGGCTGAGGCGTATTGTATCACACGGAGTGGGGAGAAGGCAAATCGTTTCCAGAAAGCTCGCGTGGAATATGACGCCGGTTGACATGTACCTGTGCTATACTCTCCCTGCCGGGTGGCTCTTGCGGGCACCCTTTTTGTGTCTGTCTGTCGAGGAATCGAGATGAGCGCTGACCAGATTGTCATCCGCGGAGCGCGGGAACACAACCTGAAAGGGATCGACCTGGAGCTGCCGCGTTTCTGCCTGGTGGTGCTGACGGGCGTCTCGGGCAGCGGCAAATCTTCGTTGGCCTTTGACACCCTCTATGCCGAGGGCCAGCGCCGCTACGTCGAGTCGCTCTCCGCCTACGCCCGCCAGTTCATCGCCCAGATGGAAAAACCCAAGGTCGACTATATCGGCGGGCTCTCGCCGGCCATCGCCATCGAGCAAAAGGCGGTGAGCAAGAACCCGCGCTCGACGGTGGCCACCGTCACCGAGCTGTACGACTATCTGCGTGTGCTCTATGCGAACGTCGGCACGCCGCACTGCCCGCAGTGCGGGCGCGAGGTCCGGCCCCAGTCGGCGCAAGAGATTGTGGAGCGCGTCGAGTCGCTGCCGGCCGGCACCCGCTTCCAGGTGCTGGCGCCCCTGGCACGCAACCGCAAGGGCACCTTTCAGGACGTGTTTGCCCAGGCCCGCGCCGACGGTTTTTCCCGCGCCCGGGTAGACGGCGAGCCCCGCGAGTTGAGCGACAAGATCGTCCTGGACAAGAAGAAGAAGCACAACATCGAGCTGGTGGTAGACCGCCTGGCAATCCCCGCGGCCCAGGGCGACGAGGCGTTCACCAGCCGGCTCGCCGACTCGGTGGAGACGGCGCTGCGCATCGGCGAGGGGATCGTGCTGATCGATCCCGAGGGCGGCGCCGAGATGCTCCTCTCGTCCCAGAACGCCTGCCCGGACTGTGGGCTGAGCTTTCCCGAGCTGAACCCGGCGATGTTTTCCTTCAACTCGCCGCTGGGTATGTGCCCCGAGTGCAACGGCCTGGGCACCAAGATCGAGTTCGACCCGGACAAGTTCGTGAGCCCCGACAAGACGCTGGCCGAGGGGGCTGTCCGCACCTGGGGGGAACTGCGCGGCAAGAAAAAGAGCGGCCTGTACCAGGCGGCCCAGCAGATCACCCAGCGCTTTGGCGCGGACCTGGATACCCCCTGGCAGGAGCTGCCGGAAGAATGCCGCCACGCCATCCTCTACGGCGGCGTGCCGGTCCAGTACAACTGGGACAATGATCGCGGCAAAGGGCACTACGAGGGCAAGACGGAGGGCGTCGTCAACGGCACCCGCCGCCGCTACCACCAGACACGCTCGAACTATATGCAGGAATGGTACCGCCAGTTCATGAGCGAGCAGCCGTGCCCGGCCTGCGGCGGCCGGCGGCTGCGCCCGGAGAGCGCCGCCGTGACCATCGGCGGCAAGTCGCTCCCCGAGGTGACGGGGCAGAGCATCGGCGAGGCGGTGCGGTGGGTGCAGGAGCTGCGGGAGACGCTGTCGCCGCGCGAGCTCGAGATCGGCGGCGAGGTGTTGAAAGAGATCCGCGAGCGGCTGCAGTTTCTGATGAACGTGGGGCTGCACTACCTGACGCTGGACCGGCCGGCCCCGACCCTCTCCGGCGGCGAGGGGCAGCGCATCCGGCTGGCCAGCCAGGTCGGCTGCGGGCTGGTGGGCGTCCTCTACATCCTGGACGAGCCGAGCATCGGCCTGCACGCCCGCGACAACCGCCGGCTGCTCGACACCCTCCTGCGGCTGCGCGACCTGGGCAACACCGTCGTCGTCGTCGAGCACGACGAGGAGACGATGCGCAGCGCGGACTGGATCGTGGACCTGGGGCCGGCGGCCGGCGTGAACGGCGGCTGGGTGGTGGCGGCCGGCCCGCCGGGTGAGATCGTCGCCAACCCCGAATCGCTGACCGGGCAGTACCTCTCCGGCGCGCTGCGGGTGACTTCCCCCAACGGCAAGCGCCGCCCCACCAACGGCAAGTGGCTCGGCGTGGTCGGCGCGCGGCAGAACAACCTCAAGGACCTGACGGTGCGCTTTCCGCTCGGGCTCTTTACCTGCGTCACCGGAGTCTCGGGCAGCGGCAAGTCGTCGCTTGTGGCGCAGACGCTCTACCCGGCGTTGGCCCGGATGCTGCACCGCGCCGACTGCAAGGTCGGCGTGCACGACCGGCTCGAAGGGCTGGAGCACGTCAGCAAGGTCATCAACATCACGCAGGAACCTATCGGGCGGACGCCCCGCTCCAACCCGGCCACCTACGCGCAGGTGATGCCGCTGATCCGCGATCTCTTTGCGCGGACGCCCGAGGCCCGCGCGCGCGGCTACCAGGCCGGCCGTTTCTCCTTCAACGTCAAGGGCGGGCGCTGCGAGGCGTGCGAGGGCCACGGGCTGAAAAAGGTCGAGATGCACTTTCTGCCTGACGTCTGGGTGACGTGCAACGTCTGCAAGGGTATGCGCTTCAACCGCGAGACCTTGCAGGTGCGGTACAAGGGCAAGAACATTGCCGAAGTATTGGACATGGACGCGGCCGAGGCGCTGGAATTCTTCGAAAACGTGCCCAAGGTCAAGCGCATCCTCCAGACCCTGGTGGACGTGGGGCTGAGCTACGTCAAGCTGGGGCAGAGCGCGACCACCCTCTCTGGCGGCGAGGCCCAGCGGGTGAAGCTGGCCAAGGAACTGGCGCGCGTCGCCACCGGCGACACCGTCTATATCCTCGACGAGCCGACCACCGGGCTGCACTTTGCCGATATCCAGCACCTGCTCGATGTGCTGCACCGCCTGACCGACGCCGGCAACACCGTCATCGTCATCGAGCACAACCTGGACGTGGTCAAGACGGCCGACTGGGTGGTGGACCTGGGCCCCGAGGGCGGCGACGAGGGCGGCTACGTCGTCGCCGAGGGCACGCCGGAAGAGGTGGCGGGGTTGGAGGCGAGCTACACGGGACAGTTCCTGCGGGGGGTGTTGGGGTAGGGGTGCGCGCCGCGGGCGAGCGGGGAGGGGCAGGACGTCGGTTCGATTGCCGACACAGGAGGAACCATGGACCCCATCCTGACGCGCTGCGGCTATCGCTGCGACCTCTGCCTGGCCTACCGGCCGAACGTCACGGCGAACCCCACCAACCGGCAAAAGCTGAGCGACGGCTGGTTCAAGTACTTTGGGTTTCGCCTGCCGCCGGAAGCGATCTGCTGCGACGGCTGCATGGCCGACAACCCGCAGCTCATCGACCGCGGCTGCCCGGTGCGGCCGTGCGTGATCGAGCGAGGATTGGACAACTGCGCGCAGTGCGAGCGCTACGTCTGCGAGAAGCTGACGGAACGCCTGGTCGTGTACGAGGAGATCCAGCTCCAGTTCGGCGCGGACATCCCGGAAGACGACCGTAGCCGTTTCATCCACCCCTATGAGAACAGGCGGCGCCTCGAAGCCCTGCGCGGGCTGCGGCGGCTCCGGGGGACCAACGTTGAAAACGTCCTGGCAGACCCCGACACGCTGGTAGTGCACGCCCAGCGGGCGGAACGGGCCACCTGGAATGGGCAAGGGTGCCTACGGCTGGAAAATGGCCTGGTCCTGCTCCCTGACTTTATCGCGCAGGACGCCCGCATCGAGGTGTGGGTCGGCACCGACGGGCCGGCCTATCCGGGGATCGCCTTCCGTGTCGCCGACACAGAGAACTATGAGTTGGCCTATCCGGTGCCGCACGTGAGCGGCCAGTGGGACGCGGTGCAGTACGACCCGGTGTTTCACGGGTCCAACACCTGGCAGCTGTACTACGGCCCTGCCTACCAGGGAGCGGCCGAGGTGCCCACCGGACGCTGGTTTCACCTGCAGGTGGACGTCCGCGGTGAGCGGGCCGCCATCGCCGTCGACGGCCGGCCGCCCCTAGTGGTGGAGCGGGTGGCCCACCCCGTCCGGGCCGGCCAGCTGGGGCTGTGGACCTACCTGCCCGCCTACTTTCGCGACTTGCGGGTCACCACCCCGGTGCCGGACATTCCCGCCGGCACCGTGCCGACCGCCCCCGCCGGGGCGGCCACGACCTGGTTCGTCGAGGGGCATGGCGTGGTGGAGGCCGAGCCAAACGGCGTGGTCAACCTGAACCGTTTTCTGTCCCCCTCCGCCAGTATGGCGCGACTGGTCGGCCGTCTGGAGATGGCAGCAGCGGGCGAGGTCGAGTTCGCCTTTGGCCATAGCGACGCACTTTCCCTGGAGCTGAATGGGCACGAGATCTGGAGCGGAGAGAATACCTTCCACGGCTTTGCCGACCGGGCGGCGCGCGGTTATGCCGAGATTCGGGAGTCGCTGCGCCAGGAGCTGGCGGCCGGCGTCCACCAGCTTGCTGCCGTCCTGCGTGTTCAGGAGGGGTTCGGTTGGGGCCTGGTGTTGGCCGTGCGCGGGGAGGGCGTGTGCTGGCTGCCTGCAGAGTGAGGGTTTGGCCTGTTCGGAGGAAAATATGCAAACTCGAGACCTGTACCTGCAGTATTGGCCCCTCGTGCGGGAGGGGCTCTTCCAGGCCCTCGGTCAGTTGACTGATGAGCAATTGGCCTTTACCGCGCGGGAAGGGCTCTGGTCGCTGGGGCAGATTGCCGTCCACATCGCCGAAGCCGAGGAGGGGTGGTTCCGCCACGTCGTCACCGGCGAGCTGAGCGCGTGGCCCCAATACCGGCCGGCGGATTATCCGAGCGTCGCCGCGGTCAAGGCCCTCCTGGAAGAGGTGCACGGGCGGACGATCGCCTACCTGGAGTCGCTCGACGAGGCCGGCCTGGACCGGGTGATCGAGGTCTCCTGGGGCCAGTTCTCCCTGCGCTGGGTCTGTTGCCACGTGCTGGAGCACGAGATCCATCACCGGGGCGAGATATTCTTGCTGCTGGGCCTATTGGGCATGGCAGCGCCGGACGTGTGAGACAGGAGGCAAGATGCAGTACCATACGATCGGTCAGACCGGCCTCCAGGTCAGCGCCATCGGCCTGGGAGGGGAGCACCTGCTGCGCGCCTCGCGCGAGGCCGTGGTCGAGGTTGTCCACGCCGCGCTGGACGCCGGCGTGAACTATCTGGACCTGATCTGGGCCCACCCGGAATACCGGGACAACTTTGCGGCGGCCCTGCGGGGCCTGTGCCCAGCGCTGCCCCTTTGGCGTACCCGTGATCGACCGCATGCGCCGGGCGGCCGGCCTGTTCGAGGCGGTCCCAGCGTAAGAGCCGGCTTGTCCCTGGCCGTAAGGTTTTCAGCAGAGGTTTCCAGGAGGAGGATCGGTGAACACGATCGAAGCCATCGCTGCGCGCCGCAGCATCCGCAAGTTCAAGGACACGCCTGTACCCGAGGAGATGATCCGGACCGTCCTGCAGGCGGCCATCCAGGCCCCCTCGGCCAAGAACCGCCAGCCCTGGCGTTTCGTCGTGGTCCGGGGGGACAAGCGGGCCGAGATGGTCCGCATCATGCGGCAGGGAATCGACTACGTCGAGACCCTGAATATCGACGGCGGTGTCGGCAGCAGCCGCTGGACGGCCGCGGTCATGGAGCGAGCCCCGGTCACCATCTTTGTCTTTAACGACGCCAACGAGCACACGCCGGGCAAGCTGATGTGGGACGAGCCGGGGGACGTGACCGACGTACAGTCCATCGGCGCGACCATCCAGAACATGCTCCTGGCGGCGCAGGATCTCGGGCTGGGCACGCTCTGGATCTGTGACGTCTTTTACGCCTACAGCGAGCTGATTGCCTGGCTGGGCGAGACGCACCAGATGATCGCCGCCATCTCGTTGGGCTATGCCGACGAGAGCCCGGCCGCCCGGCCGCGCAAGCCGTTCGACGAGGTCGTGCGCTGGCTGGACTGAGGAGGAGCCGATGCAACGCTGTTTCTGGGCCGGAACCGATCCGCTCTACGTGGCCTATCACGATGCCGAGTGGGGCGTCCCCGTGCACGACGACCGCCTGCTCTACGAGTTCCTCGTGCTGGAAGGGGCCCAGGCCGGCCTCAGCTGGCGCACCATCCTGAACAAGCGCGAGAACTACCGGGCCGCTTTCGACAACCTGGAGCCCCGCATCGTCGCCCGGTACGACGACCGCAAGGTGGCCGAGCTGCTGGCCAACCCCGGCATCGTCCGCAACCGCCTCAAGGTCGCGGCGGCCATCCAGAACGCCCGCTCCCTGCTGGCGGTGCAGGAAGAGTTCGGCACCTTTGACGCCTACATCTGGGGCTTTGTCGGCGGCCGGCCGATCGTCAACACCTGGGCGGAGCCCGCCGCGATACCGGCCGAGACGGAGGAGTCCCGTGCCATGAGCCGGGACCTGCGGCGGCGCGGCTTTCGCTTCGTCGGCCCGACGATCTGCTATGCCTACATGCAGGCCGTCGGCATGGTCAACGACCATACGGTGGACTGCTTCCGCCATCGGCAGCTGGCCGAAGCGCCGGCCGGCGCGAACGACTAGGAGAACCAGACAATGAGCGACGCAGCGAATTTTTCCACCGCAAGTGGTGAGGCTTCCCGGCTTGTTCCGGTAGAGATCGTCACGGTGGACGCCTCTAACGTGGCAGAGCAGGGGTTCTTTTGCTACAAGAGCAAGCCCAAATCGGAGGGGTACCGTCTGAAGAAGGACTGGCTCGCGGCGCGTTTTGCCGAGGGGCTGCGGATCAAGGTCCTCTATGAGGGCGAGCGGTCGGTCGGCTTTATCGAGTACACCCCCGGCGAGGCGGCCTGGCGGGCCGTGCGGGCCCCCGGGTACACCGTGATCCACTGCTTGTGGGTGGTCGGCAAAGGCAAGGGCCAGGGCTACGGCACCCGCCTGCTGAACGCCTGCGTGGAAGAGGCCCGCGCGGCCGGCCGGCAGGGCGTGGCGGTGGTCACCAGCAGCCGCGTCTGGCTGGCCAAGAACAAGCTGTTCCTGCGGAATGGGTTCGAGGTGGTGGACCAGGCGCCGCCCTCGTTCGAGCTGCTGGTGAAGAGGTTCGACGACGCCCCGCCGCCGGCCTTTCCCACCGACTGGGAGGAGCGGCAGCGCAGCTATGGCCCCGGCCTGACAGTCGTCTACAGCGGCCAGTGCCCCTACATGCCCGACGCCATCCGCCAGTCCCTGGAGGCGGCCGGCCGGCGGGGGATTCTGGCCCGCACCGTCCAGCTGATGACCGGCCAGGAAGTCCAGGAGCGGTCCCCCTCGGCCTATGGGGTTTTTGGCATCGTCTACGAGGGCAGGCTCTTGAGCTACTACTATCTCCTTGACAAAGACTTTGACCGGCTACTGGGCGGGGTCTAGCGCCGGTCTGGCCGGCTACGCCTTCCGGGTGGTATGCGACGTGGAGACGGCCCTGCCGGACCACGACGAGATGGCGGTCCGGGTTACATAGCCGACGCTTGGCCGTCGACAGGAGGCCGCACCATGGAACCAAACTGGCTAACGCTGGACCGCCTGCAGGCCGTGCTCTGTATCGTGCTGGACCACGCCGGCCCCGCGCTCGCGCGGCACCCCTACCGCCTGGTCGGCACGGCGGCGGCCCTGCTCCAGGGCGTTGCGCTGCCGGCCCGCGACATCGACATCCTGGTCCGGGAGCGGCCGGCCGTGGACGCCATCGGGGCGGCGCTGGCGGCGTTCAGGTGCCTCGACCCCCCGGCCTACCTGCCCGCGGCGCGGCAGTATTACGGCAACTATGAGGTGGACGGCGTCGAGGTGGGCATCAGCACCGTCGAGTGGGAGACCGACTCGGACGGCATCGAGTGCCTCGGCCGCGGACCCTGGGAGCACTACCACCTCGTGCCCTGCGGCCCCTACACGGTGCCGGCTGTGGCCCTGGAGCTGCGCCTGGTGTCCGAGCTGTGCCGCGGCCGGCCGGACCGCTACGGCCCGCTCCTCGCACATCTGCGCGCCCACGGCGGCGATGCTGCGCTCGTCTGCCGCGGCCTGGCCGCCCGCGGCTTTGATTCGCAGCGGCAGCAGGAAATCGTGCGGCAGTTGACCGCGCAAGGAGGTTGACCATGGCTCGCTACTCCCCCCATGAGCTTGCCGCCTTCATCGTCCGCGCCAAGTCCGCCACCTACGTCGGGGGGGGCGCCAAGAGCCCCCCCTGCCGGCCGGGGTCGCACGACCTGCGCTTCGCCGAGGGCGATTTCGCCTACCTGGACAGCTACTTTGGCGGGGCCGATTTCATCGGGGAAGAGGTCGTCTACTACCGGGGCCGGCCGGCCTGGGCGATGAACTATTACGGGCGCGTCCTGGAGCCGACCCGCATAACCGCCGCGGAGGCCGGGCAGGTCATCCAGGAGAGCCTGTCCCTCCTGTATCGCGAGGGCCGCTTCCTGGGCGGGTTTGAGCACACCACGGCCGGCGGGGACACCTACGTGGACACGAGCCGGGGCGATGTGGCCTCGTTCTCCGGGCAGGAGTGGATCGTGCGCGGCGGGGAGCGGGTGTATGAGCTGGACTACCATGGGGGGCTGGTTCGCGACTAGTAGTTCGTCAAGGTTCATTTGACTAGCAGGGCAAGATCGGTTATCCTTGAGCATGACAACTCGCTATAACCAAACACATGCTTAAGGAGCTGAGCCGTGGGCAAGCGATACATCGTTACGT
>Ga0302251_1000879_pt1 | contig 22311 bp, 18 predicted proteins | sample AAG_RA_Gln_MG_FD_193534 | JGI IMG/M metagenome (GOLD analysis project Ga0302251, IMG submission 193534) | Enriched activated sludge microbial communities from anaerobic digester in WTTP, New Holstein, Wisconsin, United States - AAG_RA_Gln | ecosystem: Engineered > Bioreactor > Anaerobic >...
GACGATTTGATGGTTGTTCAGGGAGGAAAGGTGAAATCAGCATGGGTTTACTCGCACGGCGATCATCGCATTGCAATGGCCTGTGCAGTTGCTGCACTTTCGGGTGAAGGAAATCTGACCATCGAGGGAGCCGAGTCAGTATCGAAGAGCTACCCCCGTTTTTTCGACGATCTGAACAGCATAATGACTAATAGCTCGCTTAATGTTTAACTAACCTATAATCCAGTGAATTCATTTGGTAGGATATTCAGAGTATCGCTATTTGGCGAATCGCACGGAAGGGCAATTGGCGTAGTAGTTGATGGGGTAAAGCCAGGGCTGCCCCTATCAACCGATGATTTTGCTGACGACATACGTCGGCGTGGGCCGGGACTACCAGGGACAACCCCCAGAACCGAGAATGATTTACCCGAAATGGTGTCAGGTTGGTTCAACGGCTATACCACAGGAGCACCGCTGGCAATTATTTTCAGAAATACCAACGTACGGTCAGACGACTACGAACGCATTAAGGACTTACCTCGCCCGGGTCATGCCGATTTTGTTGCCTACAAAAAATTTAGTGGGTACAATGACTATCGTGGAGGTGGTCATTTCTCTGGTAGAATCACTCTTGCGCTGGTTGCGGCAGGCGTTATTGCAAAAAAAATGATTGACCCGGTGGAGGTTCATGCCAAATTGGTCACAGTTGGCGGAAGCACCGATATCGAAAATACCATAAACAAGGCCATGTCGGCTAACGATTCGGTTGGGGGGCTTGTAGAGTGCAGGGTTTCCGGCATACCTATCGGTTGGGGCGAGCCATTCTTTGATTCGGTGGAATCGGTAATCAGCCATTTGGCATTCGCCATACCGGGGGTTAAGGGTATTGAGTTTGGCTCAGGGTTTGCAGCCGCCTCCATGTTTGGTTCTGCCCATAACGATGCGTTTATTGATGCCTCGGGAGCAACCTCATCCAACAATGCTGGAGGCATTTTAGGCGGCATAAGCAACGGAAACGAGCTCCAGTTTAGGGTGGCAGTTAAGCCCACATCGAGCATAGCCAGAGAGCAACAAACCATTAACATGAGGACAGGGATGCCAGAGAAATTAGTGGTTACAGGACGCCATGACACCTGCATAGCACTAAGGGTTCCGGTTGTGCTGGAAGCTGTAGCAGCCATTGCCCTTGCCGACCTGGCCGCCATTCAAAACAAGAGTAAAGGATAATATAAACTTGTCCGGCTCCTGACGGATTCAAGATTCTAGAACCTGTCCGCCTACTGGCGGATTCAAGATTCCGGAACTTGCTCGACTACCGGCGAAACTTGTCGGTAACCTGATGGAACTTGTCCGCCTACCGGCGGATTTAAGCCCCGAAGGGGCGAAATAAGTAGCAAGGGGCGCAGCCCCTTGTGTGGAGCAAACGATTTTTACAAGCCCTGAAGGGGCGGAATAGTTTAGAAACGAAAAGCCTGGAGAGTGTGTAAACGAAAGCCCCGAAGGGGCAAAATAGCCTAGCCCAGAGCAAAGCACTGGGCTTATAGGCGACCACGGATGTGTTGGCGGTGCAAGTAGTGGCTTTTCAAAAGAGCCATGCAGAACCGTTGCATCGTCATGGCAGAATTTTGCTAAAGAGCATATTAAGTGTTCTTTCTTGTCTTGATACAAGAAAGAACCAAAGAAAATCAAGGCTGAAAAGCCCGACCCGATGGGTTCCCCGGGGGCGGAACTGCCACGCGGCACAACTCGCCACGCCGCAGGCGGGGCTCAAACAGTGCCGCTCGGGCATTCCCACGCCATGTTCCGCCCCCGACCCATTTGCGGGTCAGGCTTTTATGCCGTTTTACTTATACCAGCAACGTTCAACGATTCCGGCCTTTCCGAGCATTGCGGAGAATACCCTTCCCCCGTTGGGGCTGAAGACAAGGGTAAAGGATAAGATAATTCAAGATTTAAAATTCAAAATTTAAGAATTTGTTCGCCTACCGGCGGAACTTGTCCGGCTCCTGACGGATTCTCCCTTCGGCAGGGATGGAGAAACTATAATCTACTCACGGTTCACGACCTTCATCTTTTCCTGATTCGCCCTTTTTTCAACTTGAATGGTGTTATTTTTAATGCTGAAATAGGACTACAGCACCTTTCTTGCCAGGGTTCTAATGCCATTTTCTGCTATAAAAAGGAACCTGGCATATAGGGGCAGGTGGTTAATTGTGATACTGGAGTAGCTGCAAGGAGTAGCGCCAAAACCACCGTAAAAACGTGCAATTGAAGGTATCATGGAACCCTCAAAATCGAATACCAGCTCAGTTTCTGAGTACCACCTGATTACCTGATCAACCAGGGCAAACATTGCCCTATTTTGCCTGCCCAATGGTGATGAGGCAGCAAGGAGGTAGATTAGCTTGCCATTGCTTTTACAGATGAGCGATACCGCACATAGCTGGCTCCCGGGGGTGTAAACTCCGACCAATTCACCCCTATCTCTTTTCATAAGGCTCTCAACCAGCTGCCTCACCTTAACGTAGTGCCTCATACGCTGGCGGGGAACTCCGTATTTTGAGTAGAATCCTAGGAATTCAGCTGGTGTAATGCTTCTCTCTACTCTACAACCTAAGGCGTAAGCTTTCAGGTTGTTCCTGCGGGTATTCTGGCAGTACTTCTTTTGAATGTTTTCGTAGGACGAGAACAGGTCGAGTCTGTAGGTAACCCGTGCGCTGGTATTATCGGCATACCTTTCCGTTCGGTTAAGCGTGTTCAGGTTAATGCCGATGTACCTATACCTGCTGGGAATGGCGCAAATAAACTCATCGAGTATTTCGGGTGACAGGTGGCTATCCGAAAACAGTCCAAGCTGCTGGGTGTAGAGCGGCTGGATAATTATTTCGTTGAAGTTGCACTTCAGGCGGGGCAACGGGAAAATATAGTGGTAGTCTTCGTCAGCCAAAGCGCACCAGCCGGGCGAGACGATGTCGAGGTACCAGCTGTAGCCATAAATCATCCCGTTTACCGAGGCATCCATGCAGGCATTCCAGCGTGCCTCGTCAACCTGCTGCCTGTTTAAAAAGTTAATTTTCACCTTTAGCTTCCTTTAATCGGCTGATTACTGCATCCAAAACCTTCCACCATCCTTTGCCGGGGTAGGATTCGGAAAGGTAATCAACATGCCAAACGCTGATGAACAAACCCTTTACCGACTTTACAACGTCAATCAACCCATTTATAGTCTGTATGGATTCACCTATGGAGCAATTGTTTGTAAAAATTAAGGTGGAATCCATAACCGCAAATGGATAAACTTTGAGGTTTAGGGTTTCATCGCTTGCCAAATCGTAAAAGGTAAACGGGGTGCATGTCCCGGCTCTAAAGCCTATCCTATCGGGATACCCCATAGAGTATTCCTCATGAATACCCATTTTTGTAAGTTCAATGTAGGTTTCGGGCAGTCTAAATCTCAGGTAGTGCTGCCGGCTGCGGGTAATTTTCATTCCTACAACCCCCGACAACCTGTTGATTTCCTTGCTGAGCGTGTCATTTTTCCTGAATGATTTGTATGATGGATGAATGCCAAGTTTGAATTCCTTCGACAAATCTGCAACAATTTTTTTCATGGCAGGATGTAACAGGCTGATGGGCTTGTCGTGCTGTCCCCAACTTCCAGCATGGATAAACCAGGTGGTACCATCAAAACTTTTTAGCTTCCTGGCAACTTCGGCGTACACATCATTTGGATCGTTAATGGCTCCGCTTAGTACTCTTGCCCGGCTTTGCAGCTCCTTCCATTTGAGGTTTAGCAGCGAGCGGGTGATACCCAAGGCAGACCTAACGAACCCTTTGTACCGATAGGCATAGGCGCTATCCAAATCGAAGGTGAACATTGTGCTGAACTTACGGGAACAACCCGCTACACCATTAAACCTTGATTGCAGCATATCAAGTAGCTGAAATGCCCACAAATCAATAACGGGGAGCTCCAAAAAGTTGTTTTTAACGGCAATGCTCTGCTCTGAGCGGTAGCGTTTATGCTCATCCAACGTAGCCGGCAGCTGCTCCTCATAACGGCTAACCAGGTAGAACGAGGCTGTAAAAATATCAAATGGGAAATCGCCATTAGGTGAGGTTACAGGGAAAACAGGTAAGTTTCTCCATGATAGAACTTCAAAATTTTGGGGTGATATCCCCTTTTCGTTGAGCAATCCATGTGGAACAATTTGGATAGCCCCATTTACAGGCTCTTTATTGTAGGCTAACAGTGGGCCATGGTAGGCCGCAGCTTCTTCGTACGAGGTAGTGATACGAAACTTTATAGCCAGAATATCATTGAAGATTAACCGGGCAATGTAGGTCAGGCGCGAGGAATTATTTTTGGTATATATAAGTAGTTCCACTACAGGTAGTTACAGGTGATATGGTTTTACCTTCTACGCCATGATCGTAGTTTATACCCCCAAACGGAGTAGTAGAGGATGATAAGGTAAGATGGAATAAGTACCATGTAGGCAACTTGAGGGGTTTGGGAATATATATCGCTGAGTTTACCCCAGATAAGCGGGATGATGGCTCCGCCGGCAATGGCCATGATAAGAATTGCCGAGCCGGTTTTAAGGAATCGGCCCAGGTTGTGAATGGCAAGCGGCCAAATTGTTGGCCAAATCAGGGCGTTGGCAAAGCCAAGCAGGGCCAGAAACACGATTGATGTACTGCCCCTTGACAAAATCACCCCAAGGCTAAAAAGCAACCCCAGCGATGCTGAAATGGTAAGGGCTGTCCGCTGGGAGATAATTTTTGGCATGAGTGCTATACCCAGCAGGTAGCCTACGATCATGGCGAATAGAGTGTAGGAGGTAAATGCTTTTGCGGTTGATATTGCAATACCCTGTGAAATTCCGTAGCGAATAATAGTATCGCCGGCTATTACTTCAACGCCTACGTAAAAGAATAGGGCTATAGCGCCAACAACCAGATGGGGAAACTGCAGGATGTTTTTCTTTTGGGCCAATTCGGCAACGTCGGCTTCCACTTCTTCGGGTTCAGCTTCTACCTCGGGGAGAGGGGAGTACCGAACGAATATGGCCAGAACAACTAGCACTCCGGTCATAACCAGGTAGGGGCCAATAACCCTTGCCGCAAGGCTATCAAGTGCTGCCATACGGGCAACTTCGTCGAGCCCGCTAAGCGACTGCACAAATGTGTCACCATCCTGAAGAATGTAGTAGGCCAGGATAAGTGGGGCAACTGCGCCGGCCAGCTTGTTGCATATACCCATGATGCTTATCCGTCGGGCTGCACTTTCACGAGGTCCCAGTATGGCTATGTAGGGATTTGCTGCAGTTTGCAGAATGGCCAACCCGGCGCCCATTACAAATAGCCCGGAAAGGAACATCCAGTAAGCTCTACTTAACGCTGCTGGAACAAAAAGTAACGTACCTACCGACATTACCAGCAGCCCTAAGGTCATTCCCTTATGAAAACCCGTTCGCTTGAGAATCCATGAGGAGGGAAGGGCCATTATGGTGTAGGATATGTAGAAGGCAAAAGCTACCAGCGTAGCCTCAAAATCAGTCAGCTCACACGAAATTTTGAAGTATGGGATTAGTATTCCGTTAAGCCATGTTACAAATCCAAAAACAAAGAATAGCGCACCAATGATAAATATGGGTGGTAAAGCCTTTCGGTTAACAGCTGTTATTGAGTCCATAGAAGTTCGGTTAGGTTTCTCAAAAATATTAAATGGTTGAAATTTTAAGCAATAGCCTTCAAAATAATTTGGGGAATTAATGCGATTAATAACCGGAATAACGGCCTAGTCTTTAAGTGAGTAACCCAAACGGAGTAAATTTTCTGGTTTAACCGCTTCCCTAAGAGTTTCGTCGGGTAGAAGCTGGCAAACCCTGTTGGCTTCAAAGATGTCAATGTCCTTCTGCCTCATTTCGTTGGCGAGTATGGCAGCCTTATTGAAGCCTATAATGGGTAAGAGTGCAGTAGTTACCGACGGGTTATGCAGCAGCTGTGCCTCGGTTTTATCAACATCAACCTGTAGCCCATCTAACAGAAAGTTGCTTAGGGAGTGGTTTGCGGCAACCAGCAGCTTAAGGGAGTCGAGAAGTGCATGTCCTATAGTGGGAATATAGGCGTTGAGGTCAAGAACACCCTGACCTGCAAGATCTGAAATCAGCATATCATTCGAATAAACCCTATGGGCAATGCTAACGGTAAACTCCGTGATAACCGGATTCACCTTACCGGGCATGATGGAGCTGCCAACCTGACGCTTGGGGATTGATATGCTATTTCTGCCAACATCGGAGGCAAGTAGCCTAATGTCGGATAGCATTTTCTCGAGGTTAACGGCATGGGCTTTAAGGGTGGCATGAACCTCAACAAAGGCATCGAGGTTAGCGGTGGCATCGTTTAAATTTTCGGCTCGGGCAAAGGGAAAACGGGTGAGGGATTGAAGATGCCGGGTAGCTTCCATGATAAAAAACCGCGGGATGCCTATACCGGTTCCAATGGCTCCTCCGCCAAGGTTAACCTGCTTTATTCGCTCAAAACATTTGGACACCCGCCACCAGTCGCGTGAAAGCGCTTCGCTGTATGTGCTAAAAAGCTGGCCAAATGATGAAGGAACTGCTGCCTGCATTTGGGTGTATCCTATGCGAAGCGAGTTGCGGTAACTTTTTTCAAGATTTTCGACAACCTGACGGGTGCCGTTTATTGCTTCCTCGAGCTGGGTGAGCAGCCTGGTTGCTGCTACCCGTAAAGCGGTTGGAACTACATCGTTGGTTGATTGGTAGATGTTGGCATGTTCAATGGGATCGATAAGCTGGTAATCACCAGGCTTTCTACCAACTTTTAGAAGGGCAACGTTGGCAATAATCTCGTTCACATTCATGTTTATGCTGGTGCCTGCACCACCCTGAAATGCGGGAACAATGAAATGCTCAAAGTAGCTGCCGTTTTGTATTTCTACGGCTGCAGAAATCATTGCATGTAGGATATCATCGGGGATAAGGTCAATAAGCCTTTCGGAAAGTTCCGGTTCGTTCTTAACGGCTTTGGCAAAATCAACATAGGTTAAGTAACAGGCCTGCTTCACAAGCCCCATTGCCTGGTACCATTCCTTATGGAATGGCGTAATATCGGGAAAATTCTCCTTTGCCCGCTGCGAGTGTATTCCATATAGGGCATCGTCGGGAATTGGCATTGGGCCAAGGTAATCTGTTTCTATGCGCATCTACCTGAATGTTAGATTTTTTTGATGGTTACATGGATTCTGCCTGTAAAAAAAATTAGTACGCATAAACCATCTTAAATGCTGAAATCAAAAAAAATAATTTAGATGAAATAATAGTAGCTAAAAGAATGTGGCTTAAAGCTGCTGCTAGCGTTTTCCAACCGGAACAAGCTTCACCTCGAAAAGTTTTGGCCAGTACTTACCCGTAACGAATAGTCGATTTCCTTGAAAATCGTAGGCGATTCCATTTAGCACGTCTTCACTTCCGGTTTTGTCCGACGGGCTGAGAATCCCCTTAAGATCAACGTCGGCTGTAACTGCGCCTGTTTCGGCGTTAATAATAACTATCCTATCGGTAAGGTAAACGTTGGCGTAAATTTTTCCATTAATATACTCCAGCTCGTTGAGCATTTTTACAGGTCCTACATCGTCGAAAACCTCAATTCTACTCACTTCCGAAAATCCCGAAGGTTCCATGAATGAGATGATGTTTGAGCCGTTGCTCATGATTAGCTCTTTACCGTTGGTTGTTAACCCCCATCCCTGGGTGGCATAGGTAAATGAGCCGAGGTTATTAAACGTATTAAAATCGTAAATAAAACCAATACCGCTAGTCCATGTAAGCTGGTAAATCATGCCCTTTAGTAGGGCTATTCCCTCACCAAAGTACTCCCTGCCAAGGTTGATACTTCTTAATACCTTGCCGGTTTCCAGCTCAACCTTACGCAAGCTCGATTCTCCTTCCTGTCCTGTACCCTCGTAAAGATACCCATCGTGGTAAAATAGACCCTGAGTGTAAGCCCTGCCGTCGTGGGGGTAAGAGCGAACCACCCTGTAGGTTAGCTTCTCGGGTTTAAAGTTCGACTTCAGCTTAACGGAAACACCAGCTATTTGGCGTGAGCCGCTCTTCCATGCAGCGAGTGATATGCTTTGTGTCCCCATCTTTAAGCCACCGGTTGAAAGTTCATAGGTTAAACCTCCCAACCGTTCAACCCTAGCGCCGTTGACCGATAGCACCACCGAATCGGGGGCAACATTGCCGGTTTGTTTGATGGAGATATGGATATTATCGCCCAGGGGAAATATAGCACCATCCTGGGGTTCTTCAATCCGGATAAGCCGGAGGTCTGCTATGGGCGGGTGGCTGTTTACTACCCGTGGCTGATTCTTTTGGCCATTGGTGCATCCAGCCAAAATAGTGAGAATAGTGGCAAATTCGATCGCTTTCATGAACTTATACATTTTAGCTGTCGGGAAATTATGTCGTTATGAAGTGATTTGCTTTACCGTATGCCAAACTGTTAGGTGTTAATCTGGTTAACTTGGGTTAATGTCCGAGTAACCTGTTTAGAAAGCCTTTCTTTTTGTATCGGCTTAATGCTTTTTTTTCAAGCTCATGGCTTAATTCTTCCGGGCAAAGCATCTCAAAAGCCTTACCCCATCCAGGAAATCCACCAAGGTTTCTATCATCAATAAACACATCGGCCTCAATTTTGCGGGGCTGCTCGCCGTCAAACGATTCTTCGGGGTAGTTACGGTTTACCGCATAAAATTCCACACCGTTTTGCCTACAAAATTCCACGGCTTCATCGAGGAGTTTACCTGAACGCACTGTCCAGAGTATGATGGCAAAGCCTCTTTTTTGCAACTCGCGTAGAGTTTCAAAGGCAAAAGTAATGGGCTTACCAATAGCTGGGTAGGCGTTCTCCACAATTGTTCCGTCAAAGTCAACTGCAATCCTGAACATTTCAATTCGTTTGACAGGCCAAATCTACGTTAAATTTAGAAAAGAAGATGCCCGGCACTTAGAAAATCAAACCTGTTGAAGCGACAGCTACAGGTCTGCTGGTCGAACCCCTAAGCTGCGCACTTATTGTAAAATAATCTGGCAGGCTTACTCATGCCTCAACCTGTAAACCTTCCTCATGCAGGTTTTGAATTGGCGTGTGCCGCCTCCGGCAGCAATAATTTGAATGGTTTTTTGGTCATGGGGCTCAAAAACCGACCCAAAAAGCCCCTTAACCTGAGGGTAGCTGAACATTACATCGCACATGGGCGTTGAAGGCCCCAGCATGTAAACATTGGTGCTTGCTGGCGTATTGACGATGAGGCCGTTAAAAGTTCCGTTAGAAATGCTGGTTGAGCTTCCATTCCTTTTCATGGAGCAAGGGAGTCAATTATCCGAAATACCTAAGTAGCATGCCCGAGAATATCTCTAAATTTAAGTATTAAAATTTGTTTTGAAAATCGTAAGTTGGGTTCAGTTTCAACCAAGCAATTACTGTGGAAGAGTGCATGGCGCATCCAAATTGTTATTGTCTGGTAAAATTGGAAAAATACCCATCAATCTCCGGTCTTAATTCAATTCCAGCAATTTCAAAGCAATCTAATAGGTCGTTATAAGCGTCATCTCCTCCGAGAAAGTTCCAAAATTCCTCACCTACCATTAACTCGTACTTATCGTCGAGCATGCCCTTAATAGTCCATCGCTCGTAGGGTTTAGGCTCGTATGGGTTGTAGGGAATTGCAATTAGCGTGTTTACATCTGCATTGCTATTGCTAGTATAGATAATGCCAGCCCATTCCAAAAGAGTTCTTTTAAAATCTTTAAAATTACTGATATTCGGCTTAGCAGTTTTTAGGTCGAATAGGTATTGTTCTCCGTTTCGGTCCTCAAGGAATAAGTCAACCTTTACAGTCTTAATTTTTACAAGATTACCAGCCAAAGCAGCATTCCTTATGGCTTCAAGCTCCTTTGGTTTGCATGGGGCTTTCCCCGTTGACAGGCTATTCATTATGGTTTGGATTGCCTGCTGACAACCCTGGCTAATAGTGTTTCCAACAGAGTATTGTGCACGAACCTTAGTAAATTTATCCTGAGCTAAAGCAACAGCAACCGGTTCAAAAATTGAGGTTCCGAAAGTTGTGTTGAGTGATTGGATAAAAGAGTAAAGCGCCATTCTATCCTTACCTAATAGCCTGTAATGAAAGGGCATACTTAGGGTTTCGGGTTTGTAGTGCTTAAATTTACTACGGATGCTTTCTTTAATAATATTCTTAATTTCTTCTTTTTTCTGATTATTGATGGCCATTATATTTTTTTTAAGTGAAAAATTGTTTCAGAGTATGGGTTCTTATCCTTTTCAGTTCTATTTAAAACTGGACGTTTATAGGTGTTTACAATTTTCATTCCTGCGTTTTGGGCAATTTGTGGGTAGAGGTTATACTTGTCATTGGCAACCAGGAAAACGTTAAAGTCATCAACCATGAATCGTTTTGCATTGTTGAGAACTTCCGAAATTCCACTAACGTAGTTATCCTTGGCATCTTTGCCTTGGCCCTTATACAATGGACCAATTTCCAACTCGTCTCTACGCTTAAAACCAAACAAATCGTATGCATAGGCATGCTGCTCATGGTAATCAATTAATCCCACGTAGGGTGGTGATGAAAAAATTCCACTAATTTTTTGAGTGGCAACTTGATGGGCAAAATCCCTATTCTTTTTACTCAACTCCTCAGTAATATCTATTGACCTACTATCGCCTGTAAGGCATGTCTGAATGGTTGGGGTCCTTAGTTTGTCAAACTCCACCAAACGCTTAACAGTATCCTTGGTATAGGTTTGCCACCATTTAAGAATGGAGAAAAGTGGTTTACATATTTTACCGTGCTTTGCACAGTAGTATGTTGTAGTTACTGGCTCCAGCAATGTTGCCAAATCGGCATGTGTTGTGGCCCTACAACTACGCATTGTTCTGCTAAGTATTATGGAAATTATTTTTTTTGTGTCCCTGTTTTGAATTTTTTTAATCTCATTAAAAACAAGTTCTATTTCATTTCTAATGTGCTGGGAAAACCACTTATCAAGAAAAGTGTCCTCTTTATCCTGTCGCAATATAATTCCATAATCTTTTACTAGCTTTTCGTAATAAGGCATAAACTCAACTTCCTTTTCCTTTCCATACTTTTGCTCATCTACTTCTCCTTTTCTTAACTTCAACTTAAATTCTGGAACTGGAAAATACAGGTTGTTAAAATCCTTTAGTGCTTCCAGTAATTTTTCTTCAAACTCAATTGTTTTGGAATTTTGTAGAAACCCCTTTAAAACACTTGTAATTTTGTTTATTTCAATTTGAACATCGGGCAAATTATACTTGGTTACCTTACAGTTAGCTATAAGTGAATTAAATTCAGAAATATCTATACCAATGGCATGCATTCCCAACTCATTACACTCTACCATTGTGGTTCCGCTCCCAGAAAATGGGTCGAGAATAATATCTCCCTTTTTAAAAAAAACTTCCCTTTTGAAGCTATCCGTATGACTGTCAATAAAGTACTCAACAAGTTGGGGTATAAATTTCCCTTTATACGGATGTAACCTATGCACGTGCTTTGTTGTTTCGGCTTCTTTATACTGATCGAATGAAAGTGCCCAGTTTAAATCATCGCCTAACTCACTTTTCCATGAAATTTGGCGTTTACCATTAAAAGAGTTATAGTAATCAGCTAAATCCTTTTTTGAAATCCTGGCTGCTCCATTATCACCAATTTTAGTAATTCTACCATATTGAATTAGATAGGAAATGTTTGAAGTGGTAACTTTTTTCCCTAGGTGTTCTGACGCCCATTCACTAGCCTCTTTTATTGAGATATACTCCTCCTCCATCGCATAAACATTTAGGCAAATTTAATTTATTTCTGTAAAATAATCTGGCAGGCTTACTCATGCCTCAACCTGTAAACCTTCCTCATGCAGGTTTTGAACTGGCGAGTGCCGCCTCCGGCAGCAATAATTTGAATGGTTTTTTGGTCATGGGGCTCAAAAACCGACCCAAAAAGCCCCTTAACCTGAGGGTAGCTGAACATTACATCGCACATGGGCGTTGAAGGCCCCAGCATGTAAACATTGGTGCTTGCTGGCGTATTGACGATGAGGCCGTTAAAAGTTCCGTTAGAAATGCTGGTTGAGCTGACTATCACGCAATCGGCCCTACCCAGGTACTCCTGCTGCAGCTTTATTGGCATTACAGGTACATCGTGTTGGTTCAGGTCGAAAATAAATGTTTCGACCCCGCTGCTGCTGAGCTTGTCAACCAGCGACCTGAAATACCCAATCATCACAATGCTTTGGTACCTTGTAAAATCTACAACATCGAAGATATCTGCTGCGCCATCATATAAAACCGAATAGTTTACCCTGGCGTTAATCAGTGCGTTCAGCGCTACCCGGTCGGCTACCCGGTCAATATTAAAATAGGCAGGGTTAAAGCAGGGTACGGTAACACCCAACGTGGCGCATACACCAATGTTCCCCTCGCTTGTTGAAGCCGCCACATAAACCGATCCAAAGGTAAAAATGTCTTCTCCCTGCTTGTTGCCAGCAGGTATAGCCTCATAAAGAACAGACAGGATATCATTTTTGTCACTCGTGCTCATGCCATATTTTTATTTACCGAAATTACTGTTTGTACCAAACGCCAAAAGTAGCTGAAAAATTCACATCCCCCATTCTGCCCAAGGTAGAGGGGTAGTTAAGTACTACCTACAACTTTATCCATGGCACTCCTTTCATCTAAACAGTAAAAAATACAAAGCCAACCCTTAGATGTGGTATCCTAGCGTTTAAATAAATATTATACCTTAGCAACAAATTTTGCGCTTAACCCATACCATGGACGAAAGCAAGGTAATAGAAATTAGCAATGCCAACATCTTCCAGGAGGATAACCTCATACTTTCCGATGTTAACCTGTCGCTGGCTCAGGGCGAATATCTCTACATCATCGGTAGGGTTGGCAGCGGAAAAACCAGCCTAATAAAAACCATAACGGCTGAACTCCCCCTTAAATCGGGCGAGGCAACAGTTTGTGGATTCAATCTTCGAACAATCAAACGCAGGCATATCCCCAAGCTTCGCCGTAAAATTGGGGTTGTGTTTCAGGATTTTCAGCTGCTATCTGATCGGAGCGTTTATGACAACCTTCTGTTTGTGCTAAGGTCAACCGGCTGGAAGGATAAGCAGGCCATCAAGCAGCGAATAACCGAGGTGCTTGAAATGGTTGGGCTAAAGTTTAAGGACTACAAGTTGCCCCATCAGCTTTCTGGGGGTGAGCAGCAGCGGGTAGTCATTGCCCGTGCGCTTCTCAACAACCCCGAAATAATTCTGGCCGACGAGCCCTCGGGTAACCTGGACATGGAATCGTCCGAAGGGATTATGCAGATACTCCATAGCATTGCCGAAAGTGGAAAGTCAGTTGTAATGGCCACCCATAACCACCAGCTGATTAAAAAGTTTCCTGCCCGCACTTTGAAGTGTGAAAAGGGAAAACTCCTCGAAATCGACCAGATGGGAGAAATTGACTTCAACAGCCTTATGGACATGGATGGATAACCCTACGCTATTTGCTGGTTTTACTCCATTTATGAGGATTTTTTCACCATATTTTAGCATCAACCCAACCTGTTCATGAGTAAGGGTTAAAAAGTTTTGATGGATTCCAGGCAAAACACTAAATGAGCCGCAGTCTCTAACCTTCACAAGGCTCACTTCTCTAAAAGAGATGTTTCATGTGATAAATTCTTTACAAGCAGAAAAATATTTGCACCTTGCCAAAAGGCATGCTTTTCTTTTGGTGCAAATTAACCATTGCCCACATCCAAATAATCGCTGGTCAACAATTTTAAAACGTTGGTCAATGCAGAATTAATACAGTCTTAGGTAAAGTTGTAATTAAAGTCATAAATTTGCACCTTAGCATCCTGTATTAACCAGACCTGCGATGATAATCGTTCAAAAGCCCGAACAAACCCTTGGAAAGGAGGTGGCCTTAACCATGGGCTTTTTTGATGGCGTTCATGCCGGTCATAGAACCCTCATAGAAAGGGTGTTACAGGTCTCGGGGTTGAGAAATTTAGGTTCAGCCGTTCTTACCTTTTGGCCACACCCCCGGCTGGTGCTCCAGAAAGACCCTGAAAAGCTAAGATTTCTTACCACCCTTACCGAGAAATCGAAAATTGTTTCAAAGCTGGGAGTTGACTTTCTTATCATTAAAGAATTTACACCCGATTTCTACAACATGGAGGCTGAGGACTTCATTCGGCACCTGGTTAAGTATTACCATGTTAAACATTTCGTGGTGGGCTCCAAACATAGATTTGGAAAAGGTGGAAGGGGAGATACAGCGTTACTGCATGAGCTTTCCGCAGAGTTGTCCTATACCTTAGAAGTAGTTGAAACGTTGCAAGTTGATGGTCAAGGTATTAGCTCAACAAAAATCAGGGAAGCCTTGCTTTCGGGCAACGTTGAAACGGCCAACCAAATGCTGGGATATCCCTACCTAATAACCGGCTCTGTTGAATCGGGCAAAAAAGTTGGCAGGGAAATAGGTTTTCCAACGGCCAACATTCGCCCCAACGATCCCCTAAAGCTCATCCCCAGGGAGGGAGTATATGCTGTGGTGGTCAGCATCGAGGGCTCCATCAGGTTCGGGATGATGAACATCGGGTTCAGACCTACCGTTGACATCATGCGTAAGCAAACCATCGAGGTAAACATCTTTGATTTTGACGACGAAATATACTTTTCCGGAATAGAAGTTGCCATAATCGCAAGGCTAAGGAATGAAAAGCGTTTTCCCTCCATAAAAGAGTTGAGCGAGCAGCTGGCTATTGATAGAATAGACGCCCTGAATATACTTCAAACACTAAATCCGGAAGTTTTTCAGAATTTATTCCTAACTTTACGCCCCTCAAAGTAGAGTAAAGTAAATACAAGCACAAAATGGAACAGCATGGAAATTTGCAACCCTATAAGGTTAAGGATATTGGATTGGCCGAATGGGGAAGGAAGGAGATAGAAATTGCAGAGAAAGAAATGCCGGGTTTAATGTCGCTGAGGCAGAAGTATGGCTCCCAAAAGCCACTTAATGGGGCAAGAATAACCGGTTCGCTGCACATGACCATTCAAACAGCAGTACTCATCGAAACTTTGGTTGAACTTGGCGCTCAGGTTCGCTGGGCTAGCTGCAACATATTTTCCACCCAGGATCATGCCGCTGCTGCAATAGCCGCAGCAGGTATTCCAGTTTTCGCATGGAAGGGCGAAACCCTCGAAGATTACTGGTGGTGCACTGCTCAGGCTCTATCTTTCCCTAACGGTAAGGGTCCTAACATGATTGTTGATGATGGTGGCGATGCTACGCTTTTGGTGCACTGGGGCTACAAGGCCGAGAACGATAGAAAATTCGTGGAGCGTAAAGCCCAAAATCATGAGGAGGAGGTTATTCTTAACCTGATTAGGGAAACCCTTCAACAGGAACCAAACAAATGGCACAACCTTGCCGCGGAGCTAAAAGGAGTTTCCGAGGAAACCACAACGGGAGTTCACCGGCTTTACCAGATGAAGGAGAAAAACGAGCTGCTGATACCCGCCATCAACGTGAACGATTCTGTTACCAAGAGCAAGTTCGACAACCTATACGGCTGCTGCGAGTCGCTTGCCGACGGCATTAAACGAGCTACCGACGTGATGATTGCCGGAAAGGTAGTTGTGGTTTGCGGTTACGGTGATGTGGGTAAGGGATGCGCCCGCAGCATGCGCTCCTATGGCGCCAGGGTAATTGTTACCGAAATAGATCCAATATGCGCCCTGCAAGCAGCAATGGAGGGATTTGAGGTGAAAACAGTTGACGATGCACTAGCCGAGGGTAACATCTTTGTTACTGCTACGGGCAACTGCGATATTATTACCCTTGAGCACATGCAGCAAATGAAAGATCAGACTATTGTGTGCAACATTGGCCACTTCGATAACGAAATTCAGATGGATAGGTTAAATACCCAAAAGGGTGTTAGAAAAGTCAACATAAAGCCTCAGGTTGACCAGTACTACTTCCCTGATGGTCATTCCATATTCATACTTGCCGAGGGTCGACTGGTTAACCTGGGCTGCGCAACAGGTCATCCCAGCTTTGTGATGAGCAACAGCTTTACCAACCAGACTTTGGCACAAGTTGAACTATGGACAAAGCATTTAGCTGTTGATGTTTACCGCCTTCCCAAGCAGCTGGACGAGGAGGTTGCCAGGTTACACCTGGAGCAGCTCGGGGTTAAGCTCACAACGCTTACGCCCAAACAGGCCGATTACATTGGTGTAAATCCTCTCGGCCCATACAAATCCGATCACTACCGTTACTAGGATAGCTACCGAAATGCCGGCAGCTGCCGGCATTTTTAATGTGAAGCTTTCACCGCACAGCTAACCGACTGCATTAACTTTTCGTATCCAGCCCTTTTTAACGGGGTAATGCCAAACCACTCTTCAAACTGTGTTTGTGTCATGCCCATCATGTTGCCTGCGTTAAGCTGTTTCAACTCTGGGATAATCGAGACTTCTTCGTTCGTTATAGGGAGTAGTTTTTGGTTCCAGGGGCAAACCTCCTGACAAATATCGCAGCCAAAACACCAGCCGTTCAGGCTTCCACACTCCTTTTCCGTAAGGGGGCTCCTCTTTTCAATGGTAAGGTACGAAATGCAAAGTCGGGCATCTACAACGCCAGGCTCTACAATGGCGTGTGTGGGACATGCCTCCATGCACCGGGTGCAGCTGCCGCATCGATTTTTATGCTGACGGCTGGAATCTTCAACTGCTGCATCAACAATGAGCTCACCAATAAACACGAACGAGCCAAATTTGGGATGTATGAAGTTGGAGTTCTTGCCTATCCAACCCATGCCAGAGTTTTCAGCCCATGCACGCTCGAGCACTGGTGCAGAGTCAACAAAGGGCCTTCCGTTTACTGGGCCAAACTCCTCCCTTAAGGCATTGAGAAGTCTAAATAGCATGGTTTTCATTACCTTATGGTAATCGGGCATAAGTGCATAGCGGGAAACTCTTGGTGGGTGGGCCATAAGGGGTATTTCCTGATGACCATAGGCAAGAATCACGCTGATTACCGATTTTGCCCCCGGTACCAATGCCGAAGGGTTAAGACGAAGGTTGAGGTTTCGCTCCATGTAGGCCATTTCGCCATGATACCCCTTTCCCAGCCAGCTTAGCAACCCATTGCCGGCATCGCCAAGCTTTCCGGCAGGAGATACACCGCAATCGCTAAAACCCACATCTAAAGCCAGTTTCCTGACTATTTCCAAAGGTATCATCGCCATCAAAACTCCTTTGACCGATATAATGGGTTCAAAGATAGCATAAGGATGATAATAGGGTAAAGAGTAGAGAAATTCAAAATTCAAAAACCTGTCCGCCTACCGGCGGAACTTGTCCGGCTCCTGACGGATTCCAGATTCCAGATTTAAGAACCTGTCTGCCTACCGGCGGAACTTGTCGGTAACCTGACGGAACTTGTCCGGTGGTTTAAACCCCGAAGGGGCGTAATAAGTAGGGCAAGGGGCGCAGCCCCTTGTATGGAGCGAACGATTTTTACAAGCCCTGAAGGGGCGGAATAGTTTTTTGAAACGATGAGCCTGGAGAGTGTGTAAACAAAAACCCCGAAGGGGCGTAACAGCTTAGCCCAGGGCAAAACCCTGGGTTTAATGGTGGCCACGGAAGTTTTGGCGATGCAAGTAGTGGCTTTTCCAAAGAGCTGTTAGGATTCTTTTCATCGCCATGGCAGAATTTTGGTAAAGAGCATGTTAAGTGTTCTTTCTTGTCTTGATACAAGAAAGAACCAAAGAAAATCAAGGCTGAAAAGTCCGACCCGATGGGTTCCCCGGGGGCGGTACTGCCACGCGGCACAACTCGCCCCGTCTTCGGCGTGGCTCAAACAGTGCCGCTTGGGCATTCCCGCGCTACGTTTCGCCCCCGACCCATTTGCGGGTCTGGCTTTTATGCCTTTTTTCTAATACCAGCAACGTTCAACGTTTCCCGCCTTTCCGGGCACTGCGGAGAATACCTTTTCCCCCGTTGGGGCTGAAGAAAAGGGTAAAGGTTAATACAAGGATAAAGGTTAAAGGATAAAGGATAAAAAAATTCAAGCAAGATTCAAGAACCTGTCCGCCTACTGGCGGAACTTGTCCGGCTCCTGACGGATATAAAATTCAAGATATAAGAACTTGTCCGGCTGATGACGGTTTATGGCGGACGTTTGATAACGAACTGCTGTTGTGCACTGCTCCACTTGTTCAGATTACTTCAACCCGATGGGTAAAAAGAGTAGCCGGACTTTGCAGCCAGGCTACTCCACGACATAAGGCAGACGTATTTTTAGAATTGGATGGTAATGGGAATGTTCAAGCCCCAGAAGGTAAAGCTGGAGCTGGCTCCACCCGAGAAAATACAGGTTAGGGATGGGTTGATGCCCATCCTCCAGAAGCTGACGTAAAAGCCAACCGAGCTAACCGCACCCAGACCGTAGGAGGCCTTTAGGTTGTGTTCGTCCACGTTAGGCTCACGATCATTAATTACAATGCTCACGTACTCCTTGAACGACAGCACCCCCACTGCAAGGTCGGAGGTTAACCCAAAGTGTTTCCCCTTCAGCTTGGGGCTGATGCCCAGGTAAACACCGCCCCCGTTAAGATTGTAGGCATCAGCATAGGCTGAAGCTGGATTTACGTAACCAAGATAAATTTCATCTAAACATTTAATAAGAAGAGCCCCTGCCGTAGCATCCAGGTACTTCACCCTGGTAGGAAACGTAAATTTTAAGTTTACCCCTCTAATGTATGAATTCTCGTTATCTTTTGCTATATTGCTTTTGAACTCATAGTAATCGTCAGCGTTAAGGCTATTGGAAATAACCATGTAGCCCAGCTCTACCTTCACCCCCTGCTTCGCCTCCACGGTATCGCCACTCTGGCAAAACGCAGGAGAAGCCGTTAGAATGAGCAGCAGGGCTATGTGGCAACGTTTCGTGATGCTATTCATAAATTCATTTTTTGGGGCTTATACTCATTAGTAGCTTGAAACTATTCGAAAAACCTAGCGATAGACCCTGAAGGTGGAAAAAATTGTAACGAGTTTTTTTCTGTTCTTCACAATGAAATAAACTAAAAAAGGGATTCATTAGAAAATATTTTGATATATGAGGGGAAGCGCCTTACCCTTTTTCCGCAACCGACAGGCCATCTCCCGTAGCCCAAAGGTTGATTACTTTTTTAGTCAGCTCAAGCTCATTTCCTATAATTTTTAACCGGCCTAACCTGCCGGCAAATTTTTTATGCAATTGTACGGCATATTCCAGCTCGTGTCAAGTTTTTTTCTATTGCTAAAGAGCCCGGGTGGAGGCTGGGGAAAATTTTGGCTGTTGATAACGGCCATTACTCCTGCTCCGCCATCCTGAAGAATAAGCTATCAACATGTTACAAACAGGCTATCAACATGTTGCTAACCGCTATAGAGGTCTGCGTGTTAATAATGATGATAACGGCTTTTCTATTCCCAGTGGCACCTGCAGCGTTCCAATGCGATTTGCAACAAGTCGGGAGTCGGAAATTCGGGCGAAGCTAGGGGCTTGCTGCAGGACAGTGTTGAGCTTGGTCGGGCATTAAAGTAGAGCTTGGGTTACCCGGGGCTTTGTGTATGGTTGAATTTACAAGGGATATGCAGCTTTTACCAGCTTTACCCGCTTCGGCATTGCTGCCGCACAACTCCTGTCGTGTGGCAAACCCATCCCTGCCTGCCAACAACGCTTACCACGTCTATCTTTAAGTATATACCGTATAGTCCAGCCGGATTATTCTTTTGCTAATTCCTGCCCACTACTTTCTTTCTCTATACCACCACACGAGGGGACTTTTGCAGTAGCGGGGGGAATGAATTGCCCAATGAACCCCGCACCACCACAAGGACATTAGAATTATAAACAAGCTGCAAACAGGCTATCAACACGCTGCTAACCGTCCTAAGGATTTAGGTGTTGATAACATAGATACTGGCATTTTTTGATACAAAATGGAATGTGCATGCCAGGAATAGTTCAATTTTTTATGCAATGGATGACATGTAAAAAAAACGTTAAGTCTTTGTAGCTATTAGACCATAAAATGAACGATTTTTAGTATTTTTGGCAGCAAAACTAGTAGCTATGAGAGTAATTGAGTCGTCGGAGTTGATACTGAACCAGGATGGCAGCGTCTTCCACCTACACCTTAAACCCGAACAGCTGGCAGATACTGTAATTCTGGTTGGTGATCCGGGTAGGGTTGAAACGGTTTCCTCGTACTTTGACCGGGTTGAGCTCACCGTATCGAACCGGGAGTTCAAAACCTGCACCGGAACATACAAAGGCAAGCGGATAAGCGTGGTTTCAACAGGAATAGGAACCGACAACATCGACATAGTGGTGAACGAGCTGGATGCCCTGGCCAATATTGACCTGGCCAGCCGAACAGTCAAGGCCAACCACACCAAGCTCACCCTGGTGAGGCTGGGAACATCGGGGGCGCTTCAACCCGAGATAGAGCTCGGCAGCTCGGTGCTTACCGAGATAAGCATTGGTTTCGATGGACTGTTGAACTTCTACGCCAACCGGAATGGAATATGCGACCTGGAAATGGAGCAGGCCTTCCTGAAGCATACCCAGTGGAATCCGCTTTGTGCTAAACCATACTTCTGCCATTCGTCCCGCAAGCTGGTTGAGCTATTTGCCGGTATAACCGTGAAGGGCGTTACCATTTCGGCGCCTGGTTTCTACGGCCCGCAGGGACGAGTACTGCGACTCCCGTTGGCCGATCCAACGCTCAACGATAAAATTGTAGATTTCAGGTATAAGGGCTATAAGATTACCAACTTTGAAATGGAAAGCTCGGCAATCAACGGGCTTTCGCTACTCCTTGGCCATGATTCCGTTACCATCTGCACCATCATTGCCAACCGGGTGGTTAAGGATGCCAAGGTTGACTACCAGCTGGCCATGAGAAACCTGATAGAGAACACGCTGAACAGGCTTGCCTCCATTTAACACACTGCAAGTGGTGGACAAAAGCTACATACACTCCCTCATTACCCTGCTTGACGATCCCGACCCCGAGATTTTCAACGCCGTGTCGGAAAAAATCATCACGCAGGGCATTACCGTTGTTCCGCTGCTTGAGGGTGCATGGGGGTCGTCGGACAGCAGGATATTTCAGGAAAGGCTGGAGAATCTGATTCAGACCATTCAGTTTAACACGGTTGCCAACGCTCTCACCCAGTGGAAAGATTCGGAAAGTAACAATCTACTAGAGGGAGCAGTGCTGGTAGCCCGTCTGCAGTTTCCCGATTTATCGCTCCAGCCCATTGAATTGGAGATTAAGAAGCTTCAAAAGGATATCTGGCTCGAAATAAACAGCAACCTCACCGCACTGGAAAAGGTCAGGGTGATTAACCATGTAATCTTTACCATTCATAAGTATGAACCTAATACATCCAACTTCTTTCTCCCCGGCAACCACCTTATCAACCATGTGGTAGAAACCAAGAGGGGTGGTCCTATTATGCTCGCCATTCTTTACGCTGAGATTGCCCAGCGTTTAGGGTTGCCCATTTCGTGCGTAAACCTTCCTAAAAACTTTGTGCTTGCCTATCAGGACAGGTACCGCGTGCCCGCTGAAAGAAAAGGTAAGGATCCTGAAAGTATCCTGTTCTACATCAACCCATTCAACAACGGTTCGGTTTTCAGCCGTAACGAGATAGAGCTATTCCTTAGCCGACAGCAGCTGGAGCCTAAACCCGAATACTTTCTGCCATGTGCCAACACAACAACAATTTCACAGCTGGTATTCAACCTGATTTACTCTCTGGAGAGAAACGGTAATCGCAGCAAGGCCAACGAATACAAAAAATTGCTTCAGATCCTTGAAAAGGATGGGGAAGAACAGGGGTAAAGGATAAGATAAACTTGTCCGCCTGCTGGCGGAACTTGTCCGGCTCCTGACGGAACTTGTCCGCCTACTGGCGGAACTTGTCCGGCTACTGACGGATTCACCTTTCGACAGGTGTTATAGTGAGTTTGCCCTACTGCTAAGGGCAAGTTCCTTAGACAAACTCCGGGCAAAATTTTAGCTCCTCATATTTTTTACGCATTTAGCTTCTTCTCATTTTATTTGCACTAATTTTAACCCAGTACATGTCATTTTGCTTCATGCTTACTATC